>JGI20166J26741_11277781_pt1 | contig 27577 bp, 16 predicted proteins | sample TergutCu122P5_FD_26741 | JGI IMG/M metagenome (IMG submission 26741)
GAAAGCGGCAGCCATGTACGGCGCTGCGCATCAACAGCCGACCGGATATACTGTGATTACTCAAAATCCTGCACCTCGTAGTGTTGAAAAATTGAAAATCCTTTTCTTTTCCAAGCAAGAATTTATACAAGATGGAATTGTTCAGAAGAAAACGCCTGCGGGTTATATCTCCGTCTCATTGCTGGGTATTTGTTCCAAAGTCCCTCGAAAATGCTTTTGAATATCTTCGGCACATTCCCCGCCACTGAGACGGAGATTGAAAAAATTACCGATCAGATTGCCGTAAGAATACCCTAGTTGAAATGCGAGTACCAAGTTGACTGTCAATACGTTTACGTAATCAGCGACGCTTGTATTCATCGTTCACGTAAAAAACTCCTGCAAAGGGAGTGATGTTTTTAGAAATCTTTTGTATCTTTGTCATAGAAATTTGAGTTTCACCCTGTTTTTGTTTTACACCACTAAATTAGGTGAAATTTTTCAAACTGCAAAGCGTTGCGGATAATTTATTTTCAACGCTTTGCTAATTATTATAAAAATTATTTGCGGATTTAAGGTATAATGATATTTGCAATAATATTTTTTTAAAAACTCAATTTTTTAATGAAGTATTTATTTTTTGTTTTGACGGGTAGTTTTTCCTGCTCTCTTTTTGCACAACAAAATAGTGTTGAGCCCCTTTCGTGGACAAAGGATCTCATTATCTATGAGCTAGCCACAATTAGTTTCACTTCTCCTCACGGACCTGAAACTGGAAGTTTTAACAGTTTGAAAGAAAAGATTCCTTATCTGCGCGATCTTGGAATTAACGCTGTTTGGCTATCTGGTCATAATTGGGCAGATCACAAGCATTTTTACAATATTTGGACACAGTATGCCACTATCCGTCCGGATAGTATCGACCCTGTATTAGGTACGCCGAAAGATTTAAAAAGTATGATAGATGAGTTTCATCGGTACGATATCAAGGTCTTTCTCGATGTAATTACACATGGCGTGATGAATTACAGCCTATTGATCTACGAAAAACTGCAATGGTTCAAGGGAGGATCGTGGGGAATGACTGATTATGATTGGTATGGAGGTCATAAGGATTTGGATGACTGGTGGGTGGATATTCACACAAAATATGTTACGGAATACGGCGTGGACGGCTTTAGATTAGATGTAAATATGTATCGCCCTGATCTTTGGCAAAAAGTAAAAGACAATGCCCATCAAGCAGGTCATCCAATAGTAGTGTTTGCAGAACATGAAACTTTTACAGATAATGTAACGGATTTCAATCAAACGTTCACAAAAATACAGACGCCAAATACTGAAGAGTTCAAACAGGATACAAAATATGCGCGTGATGTTGCCTCTTTCATTCATGAATTTATAGATTATAGAAGTAATAATGATATTTTCAGAGTGGTTGTTACATATATGGATGGAAAGGAAGATTTTGCAGACATCAGAAGAAAGGATGCAAAATTGAGTTTTCAGACCAAAAAATCAAATCAAACCAGTGTAAAAGTAACGGTGAAAAATATAGACACAAACAAGGCAATAGAAAAAATTGAAGTCTATCCAATAATTTACAGAATTCCTTTTGTAATAGAAACTTCAAAATCGTATAGTAAGTTTCCTTTGGGCATTACCGGATTATCGGAAATAACGATGGAGTTTACACCATATTCCATAGATAAGGCGTATCTTACCAATGAATTATCATCGCACGATAGAGGTTGGGACGGTTATCCTTTGGGCAAAAATCCTTATTTGGCACAAGGAAGTCGTTGTAATTTCGGATATAGTTGTCTTTTTACACCGACAATTCCTATTTTTATGTCAGGCGAAGAATTTAATGCAGATTATGTTCCATTTCCGTCCCACTCGCCTTACCTGTTTAAAAAAGAGAAGATAGGAGAGGGGCGGAGGATTGGCAGTGGTTAAAATAGAAATTTTGTAAAATATGACACCGAACGGAATGAAGATGCAAGTCAGAGTCTATTCTATATCTTTTGTTGCCGTTATCAGAGGTTTTCTCTTTGGATACGATACAACCGTTATTTCGGGTGTTGTTGAATCGTTGATCCAATGTCAATTACTGGTTGGCACTGGTGAAATCGACATTGCTGGCGTCATCTCGGTGCTGAAAGACTCTAATAAGATACATTACTCAACGTATGAAGTTTGCAGGAACACCCGAGTTGCTGCAGCAGAACGCAAAGTATATAACAGTTATTTGGAAATCGTAAATAAATCATGATAAAAAAGGTATTTATATCATTTGTATTAGCCGTCGGATTATCGGCAACATTTGCTCAAACCGACCGAAGTGTCCGCGAACATAAAGTCGTGGAGATCGTGATGCAACTCCCTGCAAACAGTATGGCGCATTACCAAAAATTAATGAGCGAGTTGATCCAGTTGGACAACGTGATGTTCGAACTTATTTATCGCCTTGCCGACGGCGGAGGACACAACGATAAAATGCGTTACGCCATCAGAGGGTTAGCCATGTATGCGTCGAAAGAGGATGCAAAACAGAAGTCTCTCATTGCACAATCAATGTGTAATGCAATGGGCAGGGCAAGGACAGACGAGATTCGCGATTTTGTACTCACGCAGTTACAGTATGTTGCAGGCGCCGAATCGGTGGAAACAGCCGCGCAGTACCTGAACAATGCCCGATTAGCATATACGGCAATCCGTGTTTTGGTGTGCATCGGTAATGATGCCGCCGGAAAAAAACTGTTGGAAATGCTTGGAAAATCCACAGGAGAACAACAAATTGTACTTGTTAAAGCATTGGGGGACATGCGTTACCAACCGGCAAGCGACACATTAAACGCATTGGTAACAAACGACAATGTAAGTCTCCGCGATGCCGCATTGTACAGCCTCGCACAGATATCCAATCCGTCTTTAGAAAAGAAAATCGACGTAAAAGTAGGTAGTTTGCCTATCATGGAGAAACGCGACACTAACGACTTTGATACGCGGCGCGAACCATACAAGGTATCCGCCGCCGAACAAGCCGAAGGTTTCGTACCGATGTTTAACAGCATTGACATGACTGGGTGGACTGGCGATCAGTTTGGTTATTTTGTCCGCGACGGCGCTTTGGTTAGTAAGACGATAGGTAAATTTAATCTCTTTTCCGAAAAGGAATATTCGGACTTTGTGATGCGTTTTGACTTCAAACTCACGCCTGGCGCAAACAACGGTATCGGCGTCCGCTCTACCCGCGACGATGATGATAGATACCGGATCGCTTTTGAGGTACAGGTACTTGACGATGAAGACCCTATCTACAATTATCAGGATTGGAATCCGTTCCACGGCTCTGTGTATGGTGTAGTTCCTTCCAAACGCGGGTCACTTAATATTGTAGGAGAATGGAATAGTCAAGAAATCATTGTTGAAAGCTATCGCGTAAAGGTCACACTCAATGGAAATGTGATACTCGACTGCGACCTTGCAGAAGTTACTCAAAATTTCACCGCTACACGCGGATCCAGCCTTGCCAATAAAAGTGGACATATCGGTTTACTCGGGCACGATGCGGAAGTCGAATTTCGTAATATGAGGATTAAGGACTTAACATCTTCTTATAAGTAATCAAAAAACAAACCGTTTCATACTCAATGCAGGTTGTACTATTCCGGCGATAACGCCCGAAGAAAATATTTTTGCGTTGATATACACAGCAAAATTTATTTCAACAACGCCATCACTACTTCCAAATCCAATTCGGAAACAGGATTAAATTTATCCGAGGCCATATATTGCTCAATGCTTTGGCGAAATTGCCGTGCAGCAGTCCGTTTGTCCAAATTGCAGGCAATATCTGCGCTACACACCATCATTTTACCCCTACCTGCTTTGGTTTCAAAAGAAGACCTAATTTGCGGTTGGAAAACCAGTCGTCGATATGGTGCACTATCGGGAGAAATTCTGCCGGAAAATCATCCATTACCATGGCTTGACTTCCTGTAACCACCTCCCACCACTGGTAATCGCTGTGTCCTCCGTTAGGGAAAAATCAGTCGTGGAATACATACAAAAAATACTCCAAAGAGTTAATTTTTATGCAGTTCGTTGGGATATGAATAATGCCGGGAACTCATTGACGCCTTTGCGAGTGAGCGGAGTTTAACAGCAGACCCTAATTATATATGATTTGACATCTAAGTTTTTTTCTCCAAAGATACAAATTATTTTCTTATTATACAAGTCATTAATTATTAGAAGTGCCCTAATATTTGTTCGATTCGTTCTATTATAACATGTACCGTTAAGATGTGTATCTCCTGAATACGATCGGAAAATCCATCGTGTTCTACGACAATAGTTAGATCGGCGAGTTCTGAAAGCCGGTTACTGCTTTTGCGAGTCATACCAATTACTTTCATACCTTTTTCATGTGCTTTTACGGCTGCTCTAACCACATTTTCCGAATTGCCGCTTGTGCTGAATCCTATCAAAATGTCATTTCCATTTCCTAACGCCTCAATATAATTTGAGAAAATATACTCGTAACCATAATCGTTCGCCACACAAGTAATATGTGCCGGATCGTTAATGGCAACAGAGGGTAGAGGAATTCGGTTGTTTCGAAATCGTCCTGTCAGTTCTTCTGCAAAATGTGTAGCATCGCATAACGAACCCCCATTGCCGCATGTTATCACTTTTCCTCCTTTTCGTAAAGCATCACTGATCAAAGAAGCCGCTTCTTCAATATTTCTTTCGGTAGCAGGGTCGGAAATATATTTCTTCAAAGTCTGCTGTGCTTTTTCTAAACTACTTATCATAGACTATTATAGATTAATCGGATTTTGTCCATTTGCAACTTATCTATTACAAGATTTATCATTTTACTCATCCCACCAGCGTTCTTTTTCCTTTTTAATCATATCATCCAAATAGATAATCTGTTCAGCGCGGTTTCTTTTTCCGCCCGGAGCATCAACCATATTCCCTCCCCAGTCGTGAGGCGAGATATTACAATTCAGATCGAGACTTCCAACCAGTAAGCCGACACCTTCCAATTCAAAGGTGCGAATGTCTTTGAATGTTTGAGCAGACGACCTTGTAAATACGGTTGGATCTTTGTCGGGGTTCTGGACATCGCGTCCTGCGGTATCAAAAATACCATAACCCATACGTTTGTCTTTAACAGATATGACAAAACGAACCTGATTATCGGCACATCGCGCGGGAATAACACTGCGATAGTAACCTGCCACGGGAAAAAGAATTACTTCGGCACCCTTCAAGGCAAAAAGTTGTGTTACATCTGTAAACCAGCTGTCATAACAAATAATCATACCGACTTTGCCAAAATCGGTTTTGAAAATATCAGTTTTAAAACCGGGAGTAATACCCTCCAAGTTTACTTCAGGACTGTATGGATGAATCTTATCATACACCCCACACAATTTGCCATTGCGATCATAAAGAACACCTCTGTTATACCTCCTCCCGTCGGTTTTATCGGTCACAACAATGGAAGCACCTATATACATCCGGTACTTGGCTGCTAATTGCGAGAATATAGCCATCAGCGTGTCGCCGTCTAAAGCCTCAGGTCCCGATTGTGCGACACCTTCGTAATACAGGAGCAGATCGGCGTTTTCTTTTGCAGCTTGCTCGGCAAGTATTTCCATTTGATGTTTGTTTTTTATAGTATCCTGCGTACAAGCAAACCGAGCCCAGCGAGGCTGAACAGGTTCACATGGTGATATGCTTATCGAGCGTATTTTAACAACACCACCGGAATTGAACCGGTAGAATATGCGAAGTGCAATATTTTGGGGTTGTTGTACATCAGTAACAACTATGGTTTCGCGACCTTCAATCAGACCGTTTTCCAAACGATAAAATTTGTTAATACCACCTGAACCATACTGGAAAAGAAGATTGCGTTGCGGATTTACATCATCGGATTTAGAAAAAAGAACTTTATATATATATGTCCCGGGTTCAAGTTTAACAGTTGTTGATATGTAAGCAACTGCCAAAGCATCTCCGCCTCCGGTAATGGATAGATAACGACCTTTTGAATCCTCTTTGATCGCAAAATTAGGAACGTGACTTTGCTGAAAAAAGGTTGTTTGCCAACCTTCAGGCAATGTTCCGGTCTTTCCTTTTGTAAAATCCAACCGGAAAGAAGTGGTTTGAGCCAATGCTGTCGTAATGACGCAAACAGTGATAATGATGAATGTTAAATATTTCTTCATAAATATTGTAAAATAATAAAATGCAAAATATTAGTCAAATTAGACATAACAAATTAAAATTTCAAAAAGATGAAAAAATTATGATCCATACTTTACCATTTGAAATAGCGGTAGGGGTCATCAACGTTTTCAGGAGTGTCAATATAGAGCGATTCGGGGAAACCGGACGAGGCAGCACCAAGGTTGGCAATGAGTCGATCAGCCATGTTGTTGGCGCGACGCTTGGTAGAGCGCAGGTAGGGTTTCGCTCTTTCGTCAATCATCCATGGGGGTACCTGCCAGAAGACGATAACGCCTTTGCCGAAATGAATGATACGAAAGGCCTCATTGCCATCAGGAACCATAGGGAATGCATAAAAACTCATCTTTCCGTGCCATGCCCAATCGGCGTTGGAAAGTCCGTAGAGTTCGGGGGGTATCTTCTCGATGCGTGTAAAATAGGCGTTGGTGAAAGTAGCTTCAAGGGGGACAGGAGACCACTTGGCGATTTCTTTCGCATTCATTCCGAGACAAAGGACGTTTGAGCCGTCGTAGATTTGCTGATGGACATTCTCAGGAACTTCCGCACCGGGAGAGGCGACAAGGAGTTTGAATTCCTTGCCGGATGTTTCTGTATCGATGCCGAGACTGGCGACGAGTTTCTTAGCATTGTCGCCGAGTGCAATACATGCGCGATGTTCAATAGACATTGTTGTTTCAGAGGATTCATGTAGTTCGTTCAGGATGCGTATGGTCATCATGTCGGCGACAGGATCAGGGACAGTGCGTCCCGATATGTCAAGTTGACAGAAGATGATGCGTCTGCCGGAATCAACGTTTTCAAGGAGCGGAGAATACTGCAAGTCGAACTCGCCGTCAATGAATGCATGCCAGTCACCCACTGAGGGTTTTTCGATGAGGACGGAAGCAACGCTGTTGGTGTTACCACAGCGCCACACGCGAGTGCTGGTTTGTCCGCACCATTGCCATTGTGGGTTATGGATCTCAAATTCGTCAATATCTGTCAAATGCTCAGGGAGGAGAGTAGAGGCGCCTCTCCATTCACGGAGATCTTCCGTGTCGAGATCTTTTGTGATGGTGCTGGGATAACGGAGGAAGAAGAGGCGCGATCCGCGCTCGGCTATACGAAAGCCGAGCAAATCGTGAAGCTGTTTGGATGGCTGTTCCATGACGAGTATACGTTTACCGATTGTCTGTTTCTTAATCCATTGGACGGAGTTTTCGTCAAGGGACTCGCGACCAATGACGATCGGCATTGAAGCTAAGTTAGACAAATTGTCAATTTTGTGATACGGGATGTGGAGGCGGTCGAAGAGCTGAGATGTGATGCCTTTTTTATCGTAGAGCATGATGGGGTCGCTAAAAGCAATAGCCGGCAATGTGGGGACTATACGAAAGCGGAAAGTATCGGTCTGAACAACGTTACTCTCGAACGTAAAGGTAGTGTTAAGTGAGTAGTCTCCTATACGGTCGGGCAGTTTTAAAGCGACCGGGACACGCGTTTGTCCTCCCGCGAGGACAACAACCCGACCGTTTAATGATTTTACCGCCATGCCGTTTTGTTCAAGTGTGCATTGCCATTGTACGGACTGCGAAGTGCGACGGTCGTTAAGGATGATAAGAGTCTTATCAAGGTCGTCAGATGTAGTATAAAGATGTGTCTTGTCTGTAAAAGAAGGGGCGCCGCCGATGTAAGCGCAGTCGGGCATGTTCCAACGGAGGAATGTACGGCCGACAGGATAAGGGGCGAATGCTGCCGGGTCGCCATTGACGTCGTTGGTAAACAGATAGTCGGCGCGAAGATTGTCAGGTACGATACCGGGTCGCTTAAGGTTTTTAAGGTTGTCGATGGTAGGTCGTGCGGGGGTTTCGCTGATACGGTACCAAAAGTCCCCTGAGTCCCATGGAAGCACTCCTGATATACCCCATGTGCGAAGGGAACGCCAAACGTCGTTGTTATAGTAAGCCAGGACGTTATGGTAGTTATTGATCATAACACGTAGAGTACCCTGCAGTTGCTGCCATGTGAACTCTTTGCCGGTAGCCCAAAGTTGCTCCTCGTTTGCAAGAGTAGCGATGGCTTCAGGGTTAGGTTGGTAGGCAGCGTCTCCCCAAAATTGAGCGGCGTATTCGGAAGCCCAGATACTCTGAAAGGCGGCGTTGCTCCAAATGAACTTAGGACCTCGGTAGCTCGACCAGTTGGCAATGTGGGGGAGTCCCCATTCGACTGCTAAAAAAGGTTTAACGCCAACGGTTGCCCAATGCTCCAACCATTCACTACGCTCCTGGCGAGGGGCCCAGTCGAGATAAACGTTGCTGCAGTGTATGGAGCCAAGGTTGCCGGACTCATGATGATAAACCGGGCGACTGGGATCAAGAGATTCGGCAATGGATTCGGCAATGCGAGCTTGCGGCCGGTTTCTTTCCCACCAGGCGTTTCCGGAGCCGTCTCCTTCAGGCACCTCGAAGATACCGTCAATCTTCAAAGGGTTTATGTCGCCAAAATAACCGCATGAGTTATGGTTCATGGCGTAGAAGATTACAGAGGGGTGATTTCTGACACGGTGGACAAGCCATTTGCATAGTTGGCGGTATTTCTCGGCATTCTCGGACTTCTGAAGGTTACCGCCGAAGTCATTAAAGTGCGGGAGGGAGAAAGAGAAAAGGATGCCTTCCTCGTCGCATGCCTCCAAGAGACCGTCGATGTAGGCGGTACTTCCTGCTTTGAAGTCGTAGTTGCTGGCTATGATGGCATTGAATCCATATTGCTTGAGACGACGGCAATATTCGCGCGCAGAGGCAGTGTTGGCTTTGTCGGCAGTAGCGCTCATGATACTGCTGTTAAGCAAACGGAGGTGGATGGGAGTACCGTTGAGTATGAAGTTACGCCCTTCGATGCGTATGTCACGGAAGCCAAAGTCAATTGGAGTGAGGATATCAAGGGTTTTTCCACCGGCATCAAGCAATGTGAGAGTAACCGTATAGCGATTAGAAGGGGTGTTGGTGTCCCATCGTTTAGGGTTCTTCCATGCGGCAGTGAAGCGTAACATGCTGTCGGGAGTAAGGGTTAGACTTTTAGCATAGAAATACTTACGCTCTCCGCATCCTTTAACTTCGGCGCGAAGTTGATATGAATGGTCAACGAGGTTGGCAGTCTCAACAACAAAAGTGATGGTGCCATCGCTCGTCGAGGTGATGACTTGTGCATCGTTGAGGCGGGAAGTGGAGGGCATGGAGGAAAGGTATAGATCGCCCGTGATACCACGTAATCTGACGGCAGCCCTGGTCACGGTGATTCGGTCGATGCCCATGAAAGCCTGATTAATTTGGCTGAAAGGACGAGCGGTCACAAGTAGAGCTATTTCTTGCTCCTTGCCCGGCGTGAGCGCTTTTGTGAGGTCAAGTTCGCCTCCGGGGAACCACAACTCGCCAGCGTATATGCCATCAACAAAAGCCTTGACATGAGTCTGGATCATAGTGAAATTAAGAATAATGTGCTTGCCACTGAACGTTTGCGGCACAGTAATCTTACGCTTGTACCACGCTTGGTCGAAATTCACCCCATCCTTTATCTTCTGTTCAATCTGCGGAGCAAACCAGATGCGCTGGACAGCCTGATCGCCTTCTCGTCTGTCAGGCCAAATGGCGGGAACTTTGCACCAACCCCATCCGTCGTCTGCCACCGGCACTTGCTCGGTAGCCTCGTCGGGTAACACAGGGCGGAAACCCCAAAGTCCATTCATGGATATTTTCTCACGTGTCGGCGTTGTCTGCCGCCATGCGTCATCAAGACTCCAGATATCTGCCGGCGCGCCTTCGGGAAGTGAGGCGTTTGTGCCGACCCGTTGCCCGATATTGTCTTTTAAGGATATGATATCAATGGGTATTTTGTTGGCTGTATTTTTACAGCTAATCCAAAATGGATGAGCTTGTGCCGACGTATTAGCAACAAATAAAAAACTTCCAAGTATTAAATTTCTAAATAAATGTTTCATCTGTATATAGTTTAATTTGTTCCAAATGCTTTTCTAAAAGCGGCTTCATGACCCGGATCCATATTAGGATGGAATTCACCGACATTGTATGGATGAAAACTACTGCTTATTCCGTACTTATTGAGAAGTATATCATAAATATCCTCTATATACTGTGTGCCACCGCGGTTAGCACCCTTATAAGTCGTGTTAGAAACCGGCGTGTCAGCATAATTGCCCTGATGAATTCCAAATTCGCCCAAGTAAGCCGGTACTTTTTTAACCTCCCGGATATAACTCAACGGTATGGTGTAAGCATACTCCAAAAATTCTTTAGTAGAATAACTGCTTCCTGCAGGGAGTGGTCCTACATTATATTTGGCAGGCGGACAAGCAGGTGGACCGGGATACATGTCAGGAGTTGCAGGATACACGAGATAAGCCGCGTTGGGATCACTTACCGTTTGATGACAATATCTACCCGGCTCATAACAATGGTATGTATAAGCATATTTGTTGGCAGGGTCGTTAATATCCGGAAAATTGTATTTACCGTCAAAATTCTGCCAGCAATCCCGCTGATCATTTGGACCGAAAGAAAAATGACCGCCATCTAACCATAAACGCTCTACAATAATTATATGATTTGAATCAACCTTTCTTATTTCATCCACGATATTTTGTATAATTTGCTGATATTGGTCAAAATACGGTTTGAAAACTAAACCTTTATTGCCACATTGAGCCGGTGTATGTCCATTCTGGTTATTACCGCAATTGTAAGGGCTATTGCCGGCAGGGTTCACCTTTACATTTGGTTCATTGATTATATCGAAAGCTGCAATTGTCGATTCGTTCACATATTTTTCCCCAATAGCTTTCCAAAAAGCGGCAAGCCTCTCGGGACGATCCGGATTGGTGAAAAAACCGCGATCGCTGATGCCTGTAGCTCCCGGTGTGATGTGAACATTTAAAATAATCTTCATGCCAAACTTCTTTGCCAATGCTATATTTTGATCAATATCGCTTAGTGTTGTGCCTACCAAGTTGAGTGGATTGGCAAGAGTGATGTTTCTCGTGTCTAAATAAAGGCGAAGACTGTTAAAACCTATGCTAGCTAATTTTGAATAAGTTGCATCATTCCAACCGGCGCCAATCCATTGTCCCGCACCTCTAAAGACGATTTCTTTGCCGTTGAGAAAAAATTTAGAACCTTTAGTTGTAACAAAATCGGGTAAATCAGACACCGGTTTTGCCGTTACAAATACATTACAGGTTGCTTCAAATTTACCGTCACTTGTAGTAACGGTAATCACAGTTTCGCCCACCTTTTTGGCTACTACGTTTCCTAAGGTGTCAACCGAAGCAACATCTTCTTGACTCGATTTCCAACTAACATTTTGAATTGTAGCATTTTCTGGTTTTACAGTAACAGCCAAAGGCATAGTATCGCCAACAACAATGGTAAGTGTGTCTTTGTTGAGCGATACACCGGTAACAGCAATCGTAACTACGGGTTTTTCTTCCTCCGGTGACACCGTTTTATCCTTGCAGTTCCCAAGCATACAAACTGAAGCTCCAATGAAAACACCAAAAACGAGATATAAAATTTTTCTTTTCATGCGATTATAGTTTAGAATCATATTCAGTATTATTTAGTTTACTAATTAATTATCCAATCCATACAAACTGTTCTTGATTAATGATTTCGTTTTTTTCAAAGTGACAGTCAACATCTCTTTTACAGGTAGTTTACAATAATTTTCGTTGAACAATTCAACAGAAAATGCACCTCTGAATCCGTATTGAAACAGGAATGGAAGAATTGTTCGAAACGGACAAATCCCATCGCCGGGATAAACCCTATCGCTGTCTTTGGTCTGTTCTCGAGGAGGAAAATCCGGATAATCGTTGATGTGAAACAGTGGTATGCGAGCTAAATTCAGCAGGCGCAAACTTTCAAATGAATTTCCTCCACGAAAAATGTGATAAAAATCAAGCAGTAAATTGGCGTCTGAATGCTCTGTACCCAAAGCGATATATACAGCATCGGCTAATCGATACAACGCTCCAGCCCCCCATAGTTCAAGTAATGGAATAACGCCAATCGACTTACCTATTTCCAATATTTGCCGGTAACGAAATGCGTATTCATCAAGTTTTTCCCGTTCTATCTGTTTGAGTCCAATCATAGGCGCAGCAATGTATTTTCCGCCAAGTTTTGCCGTCAATTCCATTTCACGCTGCATTTGTTGTTGTCCTTCTTTGCGCTGCAGTTCATCGTCTGATGCCCATGGCGCAAAACCAATGATATTCTCTAGTGTTAACCGTTTGTCATTCAATATACTGCGTATATCCGAGACACTCCCTCCGTTATCAATATATTTTTGTATATCCGATACCCATAACTCTATCCCGTCGAATCCTACGGCACTACATACTTCAATCTGTTGTTCAACAGGCAGTTGATAGGCTCGGATAGTGGATGTATTCAGACTGATTCGAAACCGTGTTCTTACATAATCCCGCTTCTCGTCTATGCAACCTGATGAGATAGAAAGTCCTGCAAATACAAGCGCCAAGTCTTCCAAAAAATTCTTTCGTGTCATCTCAAAAAAATTTTTTGTTTATGCTTCTATGACCAAAAACTATCCCAAGGCTTACGGAATACAGGTTTAAGAAAAGCATCAGCAGCAGGATTATTTACAAATTTTTGTGTTTTAGAATCATAAATTACTGTCGTGCCGGTACGATATGAAATATTGGCTACATGACACATAATCGTAGCAAAGGCGCCTTTTTCTATGGGACTATTTGTTTGTATATTTTTCGAACGAATACATTCAAGCCAATTCGCTGTATGATCTTCCACTCCCATATCTTCAGTTTTACCGACAAGTTCTGCAGCATCTGTGACAGGGCTTTTCCCATCTCTTCCTCCTTCCGGAATTAATTTATACCCTTCACGATGGCATACCAATGTGGCTTTGTTTCCAATAAATACAACTCCCTGCCATCTATTGTAAAGTTGTGCTACCTGTAGCGCCCATTCGATATGAAAATTATCATATTTCCAAATGGTCGTTTGACATGAAGGGGTTTCACGTATACTGTTCGGATTCTTATATGCTACAGAATAGATTGATTTGGGATATATTCGATCACTCATTCCTAACGCCTTGAGACCATCAAAAGCCGAATCGACAGTATGTACACCCCAATCTGTTTGTACTCCGCCACCATAATCCCAATATCCCCGCCAACCTCTAACACGTGCTGAAGCATAAGGATGCGCAGGAGCCGGTCCGAGCCACATTTCATAATCTAAGTTAGGTGGTACAGCCTCACCTGATACCACACGCCCTGCGACTCCGCCATTCTCGCACAAGTAAAGTTGCACTTTATATACATCTCCCAATACGCCGGTCTTTAATATTTCATTAGCCATGAGGTAATAACGCTGACTTGTTTGCCATAAACCGGTACTTATTACGCTTTTATATTTCGCTTGCAATTCTACCATTTTGTTACATTCGGCAATAGAATTTGAAATCGGTTTTTCAACATAAATCGCTTTTCCTGCTTTCAATGCTTCGGCAAAAACGTAGCTATGCCAATGATCGGGAGTTGTAATAATAACACCATCTATATTTTTGTTTTCCAATAATTTACGAAAATCATTGTATTCCGTCATCTCTTTCGTTTGCTCAGGAAAACGATTTTTGAACTCTTCTACCTGTGCAGACATCCTGTCTTTATCCACATCGCAAGTAGCAATACAATGTGCGCCATTTTCCAAACAAGCAGCCAAATCACGGCGACCCATGGGTCCTACTCCGACAATACCTAAATTTATTCTGTCACTTGGAGCGACTTTTTTCTGAACTGTAGAAGTTGCCTTTGATTCTTCAGTGAAAAAATGAGATAATCCAAAACTAGCAGCTATCACGCTACTGTTTTTTAAAAATGCTCTTCTAGAACTCATAATGTTACTTTTATAAATTTCAATCCTTATATTTCTAAACGCGACAGCGCCATCGCCATGATCTTGCAAAGACAAGGGCATACGACCGTGAGGCGAATATTTTTATACAGGGGGTAATAAAAATCTTACCCCCCTGTATAAAAATAATAGTAAAAAACGCCTTATCTATCTTATTGAGCCAAACGGAAGGAAACATGACCGCCCTTAGCTGTGGCATCCGCGCCTCTAAAATAGCTTATGCCTGCACGCCAGTCACGACTACAACCGTATCGTGCTTTTTGACCGGCCGCGCTGCTGGCAGCATTTTCTGCTGCTGACGGACCCTGAGGATCTACCGCTATTTCAACACCGCCCCAATTACTGTTGCCATTATTTCCATTAAACCAATCAGAACACCATTGATCATTACTTCCCATGATCGCATAAACGCCCTGCTTGGTTGGGTATTTTAGAAACGTGCCCAGCATGAATGTATTGGGAGCATAACCGCCTGTTATTGCATTGCCCCATCTGTCAACTAATTTACCGCTTGAATAAACATCTTGCGCATGACTGCCATCTTTTATCTGATAATAATCTATACCACCGCCGCCGGTTGCCGTATAGCCCATACGGTATTTATTTGCGTATGAGGCTATGTCGCCTGAGCAGGGAGCGGGGTTATTGGCATCGTATTGTACATTACCCGACCACCCCGGACAGGCCTCTGTGGAATGATCAGGACCGGCATTCCACGCCCATGTGTCATCAGTAGCTCCACGAGCAGCCCATTCCATTTCGCAATAAGTCGGGAGACGATAATTACTGCCGGTTTTTGCATTTAACTTGGCAATGAAATCCACAGCCTCATTCCAACTCATTCCAAAAGCCGGTGCATCTAGCGTATAATAGGGTCGATGTTGATAACGGACGCGGAAACTATTCATTCTCCCCATATAGAAGTTATCATCGCCCGAACCGTAAACCCATAACCACAATCCTTGTGAAATCGTATATTTTCCAAGTTTATACGGCTTGGTGATTTGCGCTTTTTGTGGTCCCCAATGGTAATCATTACCAGTTTCCGGACTCCAGGCAATCCCCATATTAAACACACCTCCTGCAGGAATATCAACCATTTCGATTTTAGGTTGCGCCATAGTGATATTTACATCAATATCAAATGTTTTTTTGAAAGAATATAAATCTTCAACCACTACATGTATTTTACCGACTTTACCTAATTTCAGATAGTCGGCAAACAAATTAGACTGAACAATAGCTTCTTGTGCATGACCCTGTGTAGTAACATAAGGAGCTGTAAAGTCAATTACGGGTGCCGCAGGATCATAGCCCTTAGTACCATCGCCTCCCGGTCTGTCAAGATATTTTTGATAATCACCTATAAAAACAGTAGTATCATCAAAGAATATTTGCTTTGCATTTATATTATTATTAGGATCAGCTTGGCCGGCAACCGGATTCGCAAGAGCACTAGGATCAGCTGTTTGATCCGTGCGAGGTACAAAAGTCCATGTTACTTGTTTAATAACGGCATTAAAAGGTACAGCGCCCACAGACAACTTATAACTTGTGCCTATAGGAAGATCTAAAGTACCTGTTACATTCATCGTAGCATCTTGCATAGCTACGGGATTTGCACTATAAGTCACAACACAAGAGGCGGTAAAGCTACCGTCTTTTGTCGTAACGGTAACCGTTGCAGACCCTTTGGTACCCAATCCTTGCACAGTACATTTCTTTGAATTGCTTGGATCAGGAGTAACCGAAACAACATCTTGGGCAGGAGTACTGGTTACAGACCAAGTAACTCCTTTGTTGGATGCATCGCTGGGGGTCAGGGTTGCAGTCAGTTGAAACTGATCACCTAAGAATTCGAGGGTGTGGGAAGTTTCTGAAATAGATACCCCCGTGACAGCTACAGTCGTGTCTTCGGGAGTATTATTCTTACTACAGGAATAGAAACCGACCGCAGCAAACAAAATAACTAAAAATAAACTTAAAAATAAAAGCTTTTTCATTTAAATTTGATTTTAAAAATTATACATAAAAAATTAATTTGACTTTGGGATGTAGGTCTCAAGAACTACATTTCTGGTTTGTATGACAAAATTATCTTCAGCTGAATAGATCAATTGAGAATCAATCTTCGGATCATTGGTTGAATCTATTACAACGGTATAATTTACTTTGATTGTATTACGTTTTTTATTGCCCCATGACGTATAAGGATCTTCGTTATTAGAAATAAAACTGCCTGTACCGTTCACCTTATAAATAGTGGTAAAATCGCCATTGGTATATGTACCCGATCCTTTAACCGTACAATTACTGTTGTTGTCAAACTCCAACTGCAACCGGACTGTTCCGGGCATTAGGTTCCGGGCAACAGGCGATTTAATCGATATTTCATCCGACTGAACAGTTTTTAGTCCCGTAGTTACGAACCTCACTAATGAGTTCATTTCGATATACGTTGTTTGATAGGTCGAATCACTTAGTATTGTACTGCCTTTTTTAATTGATCCTTTACCGTAATAGAGATAAGTTGCATCATATTCGTTAATGTATTTTACGGCATACATGGTAAAATCTTTAGTCGATAAAATACTGTCGAAATCGTTAGTGCTTATCAACCGTAAGGGTATGACATAGGTGTTTTTTATTGCTAAAGGATCGTTAAAAAAAGCATCCGACAATTGCACCTCCACCCCACCGATGAATTGACCTTTGGGAATCACCATCTCGGATGAGTTACTTAATGTGTAATAATTTGCCGGCATGGCTATTATCGGATCATTATTTGGGAAAAACAGATTGTTACATAAACTGTTGTCTACTTCGAAGGTCAGTTTTCTATCTGTCTTGTTTTCGTAAACTCCTCCCATGGTTGCCATAATTTGGCATTTATGGGCATTATCTTCGGAGTTGTCATAGATATAATCACCCAGAATGATAGTTCGCACAGGATACTGATTGGCAAAATAACAAGTGGTATAATTAAAATCGGGATGAGTGATATCAAAATTCTTGCAGGCATACATTCCGACAAGTATAACCAATAATGCTGAAATAATTATTTTTTTCATTTTTTTCATTTTTAACATATTACCAACCATTGTTCTGAATAAATTTATATTTGAGAATTTCCGAATAGGGAATCGGTCCATACATCATATAATCCTGATATGATCGCGGTTCGACATCAAATATAGTATATGCTCCGGATGATACTATTCTGATGCCTTTTACTGTTTGCGTTACTAAAGGGCTTTTCCAACGGCGAAGGTCCCAAAAACGAAAACCTTCAAAACATAATTCAAGTCGTCTTTCGTTTTGAATCATTGTGCGCATAGCCTCTTTAGTTGTAATGGAAGCAAGATAAGGATCGGACGAGGTAATGCCGGCCCGTTTACGAATATCACCTATAATACTTTTAGCATTGTAACCCAGTCCGTTCGGGTCGCCTTCCGGTCCATACGCCTCGTTGGCAGCTTCGGCATAGGTCAGGAATATTTCGGTATAGCGTATGAAAGGTTCGAGATGAAATTTAGTATTAGTAACGTCTCCCACTAAAACATCATCCCTGAGAAATTTTCTTAAATAATAACCTGTCCGTGTTGCCGTCTGGGAAAAATTAAGTGCATCAATACCGCTGTTAATGTAAGTATAAATCAGATTTTTAAAAGCACACCCATTATATATTACTGTCAAATAAAAACGCGGGTCTCTGCCATTGTATGGATATTGGGGATTGTAACCGCTCGCGGAATTCGTAATCGGATAGCCGTTTGCCATAGGAAAAGCATCTACAAAATTTTGCGTAGGATTTATTTGACCCTGACCTTGTAAAGAAGGAGGAAAATTGGCGCTTTCCATATTATTTGAATTTCTCTTTACCCTTCGCCATACAAATTCAGATAAATCATTATCAACTGTGCAGTTATCAATAATATCCTTTGCGGAAAAATAGTGATTTCCTTGAGGATCCAGCGTTACGCCTTTCAACAACTTACTTGCCAAGTCGGCGACCTTTTTCCACAAATTCACATCATTGGTGAGATTAAAAGCCGGACTTGCATGGAGTAAAGCTAACCGTACCTGAAACGCCAAAGCAATACGACCACTGATGCGCTGACGCTGAGCATTTCCAAAAACAATATTATACGCATTGAGATTTTTCTGGAGTTGATCGGGAGTGCCGGTTTTTAATTCGCTCAAAATATCAGGAATCTCATCTGTACTGCCGAGTGTACGGTAATCGTATGGAAGCATTGACAGAGCTTTATCAAAATCGGCATTAGCGCTGTTGACACAATCTTCAAACGTATCTCGCGGTTTATTGAAATCAGCGCTGTTTTTCGAAAATTCATTGTATATAGGCGTACCCAATAATGTTCCGTCGGTGCTGATACCTCCGTGATTACGTAGCAGGTAATATTTCAATGCGCCTCTCAAAGCATACGCTTCACCTGATAAACGAAACCGATACAACATATTACGTAATGGGTCTTCATTATAGAAATTCACTGTGTCAACGAGGCTTAAGAACTCATTTATATACATGATACCCCTGTTACATGAAGTCCACGTGTCTTCCGGATTATTGGAGGATGTCCAATTTCCGTTAGACATTCGACGAAAATTATTGGTTGGTTGGTTATTGACCGCATCGTCAGTAGCGACTTCATCCCAAGGGAAAGGATTGTTGTCGTTATAGGGCAAAGCCGAATAACCATTGATCAGCAAACCGTCAGTCCAATTCGGATCGTTCAATACTCTCTTGAAAGTATTATTATTTTCAATTTCCGGCTCAAGCTGGCTGCATGAAAAGAAGATGACTGTCATCACTGCCGGTAATATATATTTTATTTTCTTCATCATTTATTTTTTTTATGTTATTAACACTTACAAAGATATTCTCAAACCAAGTATGAAACTGCGAAAAAACGGAGCGCCACTGTGGCTTAGTTCCATAATTTTGCTGTTTTGAGACAGGAGCAAGGGGTCAGTTACGTATCCAAACACCTCGCCGGAACTCAAGGAAAATGATTTCGACAGTCGTTTTTCGGGCAAACGCCAAGATAGCTGGATGCGATTGATTTGAAAATAATCTTTTTTATACATCCAATAAGTCGAATACCGGAAATTATTATCTGATGTGCCTGTGGTCAATCGAGGATAATCGGCTTTCTTCGAATTATCTTCCGTCCATGCGTTTCTTACAACTTCCGAATATTTTTTGTTCCCATCCACCCAATAGTAATCACCTTCTCTGAATGCGATTCCACCGGATTCGGCATTACCGGCCACCATCAAGCTGACGTTCTTATAAGAGAGGTTGAACTGTATTCCGCCGGATAAAGGCGATTGACTTTGCCCGAGATATGTCTGATCATTTACCGGATCGATGATATTATTATCGGCATCGGGTCTCTGCTGCATTTTGTATTTGATATCGCCTTGACGCGGATTTCCAAACAGTTGCGCCGGACTATCATAGATATCGTCCTGGTCTTTGAACAGCCCGATAGCTTGCAGCCCGAAAATGGCATCTGCCGGATGTCCTTCGCGCTTGAGATAATTATATGCCCATATTTCCTCTACTCTGGTTCTTATTGATGTGGAATATAAGACATTGATACCTGCGAAAACTTTCCAGTTGTTGGAGGTCCATGTATAGTTTACTCCTGCTTCACCTCCCTGATATTTTGTGATATTGTAATTTCGAATAGGTAAGAAATCGGGAGCAAAAAAGTTGGGATAGAGGGATGTAGGAGAAGCCAACAAACCATCATATAAAGATTGGAAAACGTTCGCTTCAAATCCCACAGTTTTGTTTAGCAACAATGCCTCCACTCCTATGTTTAAATCTTTGCGATTGACGAAAGACAAGTTGAGATTAGCGCCTCGTAGCGATTGTACAGCTGAGCGAGACCCTGCTCCTTCATCCCATGTATGACCTGATACTGTTCCATATCTGTCTTCATACAGAAAGAAGTCATAAATGGGGATATCGCTTTTTAATATGCCACCAGACAACCTGATTTTCAATTGATTAATAAAACTTACGCTCTTCATGAAATCTTCGTTACTCATCATCCATGCTAATCCCCCTGAAGGTGCAAAACCGGTGCGATGGCCAGGAGCCAATTTGGAAGAATTTACTAAGGCGCTGCTGAAATCAATCATATATCGGTTTTTATATGCATAGCCCAATTGCAATCCCAGGTGCGCCTGTTTCAAAGGTTGATAAAAAGTGGGGAGAAATCCGTTACTGTTACCAATAGCGTTGACATATGACTGTTTAAAGTTACTGGTATATCCGAGTAAAGTTCCCGTCAGATGGTGAATTTCATTAAACACCCTGTCATAATTAAAAGAAGCAAAACCGCTGATCAGTCTTCCTACATAGGGCGCATTTACGTTGAGGGTGTTCTGCTTTACATCGTCTCCGTAAGAAGTCAAATCAATAATCCGGTCATCATTGGCGTCCCATTTAGGAGCATAAACCCTGTATTGGTTTTGCAGCGCTTGATTCCAACTGGATGCAAAATTAAAGGTAAAATTGGTATGAAAAGACAATCCCTTTGCAAATCTGCTCAAATCTACATTGATTCTGTTATTCATCGATAATGTCCTGGACACTTGCTCAACGGTTCCTAAGGCATACATATTGCCGATAAGCCCCGTTTGATTATTGTTATCACCTCCCAGAAGGTATAATCCATCTATTTGCCGTTTACTTGCCAACAGTAAGGGTATCTCCGGATCCATGAGGTCGATGGGCAAAAGAGGAGAATATTCATAAGGACGTGCACTTCGTGCTATATCCCAATAGCTGGCACCGGATGTAGCGCTCGTCAACGGCATCTTATTATTATCTATAATGACTCTGATATCATTCTGTACATTAATAAAATCGTTAATCTTCAAATCAACATTTGTCCTCAGGTTAAAGGTGTTGTCTCGCGCTTGTTTCCCGTAGCCGATATTGTAGATATCGCCAATAGATTGCCATCCTAAATTGACATAGTATCTTGCGGTATTATTTCCACCTGAAATATCTCCATTCAAGTCAAAGAAATCCTTAAACGATTTCAAATAATCACCGGAAAAATAGTCCACATCCGGATATCGGAATTTATTACCGTTGCGGTAATTATCAATCTGCGTTTCTGTAAAAGGTATGCCGGCAGAGGGACGGCCATCATTGAGATAAGCTTGATTATAAGCTTCCATATAATCTGCCGAGTTAAGATATTTAGGCATGGCTTTCGGCGTGGATACTCCGTACCGTGCTGTAAAAGAGGCATGTTTATCCACTGTCCCGCGTTTTGTGGTGATCAAAATGACGCCGTTAACAGCGGTAGTGCCATATAAAATAGCGGCATTAACATCTTTTAGCACCGTAATATCTTCTATTTCTTCTATTCTCAAATAAGATAGGTCGCCCGGAAGTCCGTCAATGAGAACTAATGGCTGCATACCGGTGGCGTTTGTCGCAGTTCCTACATCTATTCCAATTCCCACTCCTCTGACATTTAAACCGTTCAGCAATCCTAAAATTTTACCTCTTATTAAATCACTTACTGCTCCTGAACCCATAATTTGGGTCTTATCTTCGGCGATTTGCTTTGATCCAAAAGTTGATACAGCGCCCACCAGATCGACTTTGTCCGTTTGGCGAATACCCAGATTGATCATTTGAGCATTGTTAACAACGGAATCGGATTCAAAGGTTATTTGCTTTTTTTCTTCCGGCATTTGAGCATGCAAAGCAGAAGCGCTTATCCACATCGCAACACAGCATATCCAAAGGAGAACGATGTTATATTTTTTATATCTTTTCTTCATTTGAAACAAGATTTTAAATAATTAATAATTATGTTTACCATCCTGGATTTTGAGGGAAATTCGAAAACTTTTGAGTCCAACTTTTCTGCAAAGGTAACCAGTTATGCTTATTTTTTTCAGCCACCCTGACCTTAATTACATTTACCGCCATATTGATTGGATGGGGTCTTTTTGAAATGTCAGGATTTGACGGATCACCGAGACCTCTGTCGAACGCAAATGCTGTTTTACTTAAATAAGGCTCTTTGTAATAAAGATTCCATCGCCGCAAATCGTCGAAACGTTGTCCTTCGAAACACAATTCTACAGCCCTTTCACGGATGATTTCCTGAAAGAAAGCGTTCTGAGATGTGGTGAACTTGGCAGGAATACCCGGCATTTGGGCACGTGCTCTTACGCGGTTAAATATATCTTCTGCCGTAAAGTTAAAATTATTGGCTTTTGCTTTCGGACCTCCGTTGGTTTTCCAATTGACAGCTTCTGCATACATCAAATAACAGTCGGCAAGACGCATAAAAGGCACATAAGCTTGAAGTTGATCCCACTGAGATTGACTTTCAATATTTGATCCCATTGCAGTAAATTTCTTTTGGTAATAACCGGTCAGACAATATACTAACCCTTTGGGATTAGCTTTGTGAAATCCCCGGTTATATGATTCAAGCGTCTTATGTGAATTATATTCATCGGACACGTTCACGTATTGACAGGTAGGCGCTGTAATCGGATCTGTGTCAAAGAGAATAAACTTGTAAAAACGAGGGTCGCGTTTTGACCAGTAATCGTTCTCATTCCATACGCCATCCGGATCGTGAAGCGGATAACCTTTTTCATCCCCGAAATTTTCGACATAATTGTGAGTAGGACATTCATTGATATAAATTACGTCGGCACAATTGAAAGGAATAAGGGAACGGACGACTGAATTCCACATACAATTGGGTTTATAAATGGTGGGCAATTGAATCCCTTCCACCTGTCCGCTACGATTGGGAAGAGGCATGAAGAAATTATTCATGATATGATCCCAAGTCTCTAAACGGCACAAATCCGGTCGGGAGTCGGTAAGTTTGATCAGTTCGGCGAATGCATCGGCTGCGCTGTCGCATAATGCCGCATTGAATTGATCGCCTTTTCCCGCTTCTTCATTCATCATCGGACTGGCAGCAAATAAATAGGCTTTGCCGAGATAAGCAAGCGCCATAATTTTATTGGCTCTGTCGTGGTTGTTTCCCAAGGTTGCCTTACCTGCTGTCGTTTCATCCCAGGTTGCGGGTAAAATGTCGGCAGCAGCCCTGAAATCCGCAGCCATTTTTAAGGCGGTTTCCTGAAAACTTGTCCTTGTAAATTCGGGAGTATCCCACGTTTCATTCGGACTTAATGCTCTGGAAATATATGGCATTCCGCCCCAAAAGCGACATATTTCGAAGTGAAACCATGCCCTGAAGTACAAAGCTTGTCCTCTGAGTAAGTTACGCTCTTCGTCCGTACCGACGAACAACCCCGGTTCATCGAGCTTTTCCAGCGTTAGGTTTGCAATGGCGATGGCATACCATGCCCATTCCCAAACACGTCTTTTTGTCGGATCTCCCCCTTCATTAAAGTCGCCTCTTATAGAGGGGATGCCATGAGGAGAAACATCAACGCCTTTACCCATAAAATAGGAACTTTGAGCCCAATAATCTCCATTATCAAAATTGAATGTATAAGAACTGTTTAAAGTTTCGTCGGCAAACAAATACTGATTCCAGTTTCCGCATTTTTCGTGGTCGGCAATACAGTTATACATTTGTTCCGCCCAACCTTGAAAACTTTTAAAATTCCCGAAAATAAATTTATCCGTAAGATCAGACTCGGGTGTTCTATTTAAATACGCTTCGCATGAAGTAAATAGAATAACGCTGAATAATGCTGATATGCTTATATATTTTTTCATTTTTTTCATTGGATGATTTGATAAAATTAAAATGATAATTCAAGACCTAAATTAACCCTTCTGACTAAAGGATAAGCGCCATTGCCGCCACCCGATTCTCTAGGGTCGGGCATTTTAGACCAAAAGAACAAGTCGTTCCCCTGAAGTGAAATCTTCAGGTTACTGATACCTGATTTGGTTAGCCATTCCGATTTTTGAAACGTATAAGCCAACTCTGCAGCTCGCAATTTGAGATACGAACCGTCATACATATAATATTGACCAACATCTTGTCCTTGCAGCCTCCATCGGGGCAGAAACGAACTTGCATTGGGGTTATCTTTCGACCAGTAATCTTTTACATGATCATATAATACATCGGTATAGTTGGCAAAATTGTTAAGCGGGATCGATCGGTTGACATTATTAACACCGTAAAACTGAATCATAAATGAGAATCCCCTGTAATCGGCTCCTACACTAACATTAGCAGTGTTCTGAGGCACATCCGAATACCCAATGGGAGCGCTGTCGTCAGCATTAATGATGCCATCACCGTTGAAATCAATGAATTGATAATTTCCCGGAAGTCTGTTCTGAGATAGGGACTCCGGAGCCGGGCTGGCATAAGCTTGATCCCAGTTTTGAATAAATCCTGACGTTAAATTTGAATATTGTTGACCAAGCGCATGACCGGCCTGTTTCTGGTAATCGGGTTTTAGCGCCGGATCTTCTCTGTAAATCACCTTGTTTTGATTATGCGCTATATAGAATTTCCCATAAAGAAACAATTGATTGATCATTTTGTTGAAGCCTAATTCTATTTCATACCCTCTGGCTTTTAGATGGCCCGTATTACCGATGGGCATGTATAATCCAAAGTAGTCGGGAGCAAGTGCGCCGGATAATAACATTCTGGTACGATCTTCGTTATATGCATCGACCGAAAGCGTGAATAGACTTTTAAAAACGCCTGCTTCAAATCCGATATTGTTTTTAAGGGACTGTTCCCAGCTAATGTTGGGATTTCCCATAGGTCCATTCGGAAAATAGCTGTTGTAAGGACTTCCATCCGAAGTTATAGGATCTCCCAGCCGCACCATACCATTCGGCTGAGTACCGTATTGTGTAACATAGAGCCACCTGGCACTACCAATTCGGTCGTTTCCTACTAAACCTCTGCTGGCTCTGAACTTCAGTTTATCTATCCAATTCACTTTGAAAAATTTTTCGTTGGATAAATACCATCCGAGAGCTAATGATGGGAAAAAAGCAAACCGGTATCCGGGTCCGAATTGTTCCGAACCGTTATAGGCTCCGTTGAATTCAAAGAAATAACGAGAACTGTAGTCATAAGTAACACGACCAATCCATTCTTCATAATAGCGTGTGAATTCGCTGCCGTTGCTTTGTTCTTCTCGTCTGAAAACCCCGGTTGCCGTTACATTGTGTACTTTTAAGAAACTACGTGCATAATTCAACTGTCCTTGATAAGAAAACAGCCGATACACCGGCAAAGTACTCCTCCATGTATACCAGTTGCCAGAGCCGACGCTTTCACCCCGTACTGACCAGGGTGCTTGAAACCAAGAATAATCGCCGGTAGTTGTGGGATAATATGCCAAAGTGTAGTCGCCTATTCCACCGCCGTTTTTCCATTGAGGTATTACCTCTATTGAACGCGCAGTGCTGGTGTTATCAGCGATACCGCCATCAGTAGAAATTGCAGTATTATAATTCACAGTCACGCTAGCCTTCAAACCTTTGATAAGTGAATTAAGATCTTGTTCAAGGGTAACGATGGAATTTAATGAAGTGGTTCTGTTTTGCACTATCCCTTGATTATATAACAACATCGCCGGATTGGGAACCTGTGTGCTTAATGAGGAAATAATCCCCCAATAGGGACCGTTCATAGGAGGGTATAAATCCGGCGCCAAACCATAAACTGCACGCCATATACGATCGACGTTACGGTCTTGAGTACCTCCTTGAGGTTGGCCCGCTCCACTGTAATTTTGACGTTTGGTGCCGAAATAGCCGTCGAAATTGACTTTCACCTGAGTTGAATGTGTGAGTTGCACATCTACATTGCTTCTGAAATTGAATCGACTAAAATCGAATGCAGGGTCGTATCCTTTATTGTTGTTGAAATATTTGAATATACTGCCTTCTTTCAAATAGGATAAGGAAGTGAAATAGCGTACTGTTTCGTTACCGCCCTGCGCATTGATATTTGCCTTTTGTGAAAAGTTCACCGGTTTGATTACCGCTTTTTGCCAGTCGATATTCGGATAAATAAGGCTGTATTCGGGCTTATCGGGATATCGATATTGCCTGACGACTTCATAAGGCATGATATCTTGCCACGATTCCGGTCTGTTAGCAAGTTCACGTTCAATCGACTCATTCTTTGCCATCAAGGCGTCGTACGAATCCAGTAATTTGGGAACTTTCGAGAGCGATTCCCCCGTCAGCATAAAACTTGCGGTTAGTTTTGTTTTACCTGCTTCACCGCGCTTGGTATTAATCAGAATCACGCCGTTTCCGCCTCTCACTCCGAAAACTGCTGTTGCTGAAGCATCCTTCAAAACAGACATACTCGCTACTTCATTAACATCAATATTATTCAAATCTCTTTCAATGCCATCAACTAATATAAGCGGGGTTGCATCTGTCCATGTATTTTTTCCTCGGAGGAATATTTGTGTAGCGCTCTCGCCCCATCCTGTTCCTCCCGGCTCACCAGACGAGGTAATAGTAACCAAACCAGGTATTTGTCCGGTCAAAGCGGTAGCAAAATCAGGAACGTTACCGGTATGTTTCAATTCTTTTTCCGTTGCTTGCGCAATGGCACCAATAACGCTTTCTTTCTTTTGAGATCCGTATCCCACGACTACCACATCACTAAGAATTTGGACAGACTCTTTCATGGTCACATTAATTGTCCTCAAATTGTTAATCTTGATTTCACGTGATTCGAAACCAATAAAGGAAAATACCAAAACGGTCTCATTCTTATCAGCAACCCTAAAGGTATATTTGCCGTAAGCATCGGTAACTGTTCCGTTGGAAGTTCCTTTCTCTAACACAGTTACTCCCGGCAATAAATCACCATTCGCTTCGGTTACTACTCCTGTTATCTGACGTGCCGTTTGCTGAGCAAATATCGCAGATGGCATCATCAATAACATGACAAACATTAAGCACATTGCTTTGCCTTTAAACTTTTTTAATTTTAACATACATATAAATTTAATTTTAACAGTACCAAACTACAAATAGAAATAAATGAATAAATAAATAGCTGTAAATTCTTTATAACAAATTAACTTGATCTGGGCAGATAAGTAATATTTCTATTTTATTTTATTCATTTCGCATTCGTTTATTTTTTATTTTTTTTGTAAGCAAATGTAGGAGAAAAATAAAGCAGTTTTTTTATACAAAATCTTCAAACATTTGTACAATACCGATATTTTGCCGGGAAAATACCGGAAATTTACCATAACCATATACATATCAATACGGTAATAACGATAAGAATAACCAAATGAAGCCGCCAGTCTTTGATGCCTTCAAATTCAGCAATGCCTCCTTTCCAATTAATCGTTGT
>JGI20166J26741_11288892_pt1 | contig 27523 bp, 27 predicted proteins | sample TergutCu122P5_FD_26741 | JGI IMG/M metagenome (IMG submission 26741)
ATTTTCCATCACGTGGAGCTCTGCTATCTGCGATCACGATGTGGTAAAACGCGTACCCTTTGCGACCGTGTCTTTGCAATCTGATTTTAGTTGCCATTTTAAAATGTACTTTTTAATGAATTGAAATTATTTTATTTGCGGGTGCAAAGGTAGAACATTTTTTTGAATATTACAAACCATATCGACCTTCCTTCCCCCAAATAAAAGGAAAAAGTTATCTCAGGTATTTCACAAATCCCTGTTTATACAGTTGCGAAAAAAAGGCAGCAACGCGATATTCGTAGTTTTCTTCGTCCCTGAAATGTTTTGCTGTCGATTCAGTAATCTCTCTGATGGTTCGTTTTCCATTGATTAAATCCCAAACTGCTGTGCCATGCTCATCCAAACGAACGCGAATTGCAGCCGATTTATTTTTTGGTACAAAATATTTTTGCATGAACTTACTGCGAAAACGAGGGAAGGTTATTACCGATAACTCTCCTTCTTTTTCAGTAGTAATATGTTCGCTGATATGTGGGATCAGGTCGAAAGGATTCTTCTTGTTCATAATGCATTTTTGAAGAAAAAGGTAAAAGGTGAAAAATACCTTCACCTTTTACCTTTTACTTATTATCCTTTACCTTTTTTCAACGGGATAGACACAAAGAAGTAAGCAATAATGGCAACAATAACTAATCCTATGATATATTGCGGATTGGATATGTTAAGCATATTTGAGAAAAATTTATTGAACATGGCAAAGACAGCGATAACCAGTCCCATAAGGGCTTCTCCGGCAATCATTCCGGAAGCAAGTAATACTCCGGTATTTTCAGTTGTTGCCAACTGCCGTTCGTTATATTTCCTGCGCGCTACGTACAAATCTAAAATTCCTTTCATTAAACCGCCGACAAAAATAGCAAATACGGTACTGAAAGGCAAATACATCCCTACAAATATCAGCATGGGGCTTTTTATACCCATTAGAATAAAAGCTACCCCCATGATCATGCCTGCGATTATTAAAACCCAAGCCATTTGTCCTCCTACAATACCTTGTGAAAGCGTTGCCATCAGACCGGCTTGCGGTGCAGAAAGATTTTTACTTCCAAACCCGCCGACATAACCTTGGTCGAGCCCCATATTAATGTCGCCTTGATTTAAAATTATTAATACTCCAAACATTACAAATCCTGAAAGGATTACACCGATAATATCTCCTACCTGCATGCGCCAGGGAGTACCACCTAAAATATGCCCGGCTTTTAAATCCTGAAACATTTCACCGCCAACGGCAGCCGCTACACATACAATTGCCGCAATACCTAAAACGGCAGCGACTCCTTCATGTCCGCTAACCCCACAAGCAACCAATATCAAGGCAGTCAGAACTAAAGCTGTGAGAGTTAATCCACTGATCGGATTATTGCTTGATCCGATAATACCTACTAAATATCCGGATACGGCAGCAAAGAAGAAAGCCAATATAATCATAACTGTTGAAGCTACAATAGCTACTAAAATTGACGTTTTGAATATAAAAAACGTAATGATGAAAGTAAGTATTGCTGCGATAGAAATTCCAATCAAAATAAACGCTGATTTTAAATCTTTTTCGGTACGTTCAACATTTTCGCCGGAATTTTGAGTTGCGCGTTTCAAGTCATTCACTGAACGTTTAAGTCCGACACCTAAACTGCTGCGCATTCGGTACAGTGTAAAAGTAGCGGCGACTAACATTCCCCCGATAGCGATAATACGCACGATTTCCCTCCAAACGATGTTTGCGGCATTTTCCCAAGCAGCCAATGAAGCAGCATCAATTCCTTTGCCGGTATTGACTTGAAGTCCGTTTACAAATTGATCTCCTAAAACCGCTAATAGAATAGGAACCATTAAACCCCACGCCAATATGGAACCACTGAAATTCAAAGCAGATAAACGAGGCCCGATGATATAACCTACGCCTAAATAAGCGGGACTGATTGAAGGTCCTCCGGCTAAAAATCCGCCTTGTAATGTTTTACCGTTAGCTAATGTAGCCGGAGTTGATTTGAAGAATTGGGTCCATTCGGTAGCAAACAACTTTAAATCGCCTGCAATTTTTACTAAAGCGCCTACGGCCATTGCAGAGAAAAGGTATTTAGAACCTCCTGCTCCGCTTTGTCCTGTTTTGTGAATTTCAGCGGCAGCTACACTTTCGGGAAAAGGTAATTCTTTGTCTTCTACCATCACTCGACGAAGTAAAGCAACAAACAATACCCCTAATGTGCCACCGGTTATTAAAATAAGCGATGCAGTAAGATAACTGCTAAGCGAACTGAAATTTTCACCGTTCCATACGCCGGAAATATAAAATGCGGGAAGGGTGAAAATAGCGCCCGCTGCAACCGATTCTCCAATTGAACCAACGGTACGAGTAAAGTTTTCTTCCAAAATACTTCCTTTAAAAAAACGTAAGAGAGCCATTCCTATAACTGCTGCAGGATAAGTAGCGGCAATAGTCATCCCGGCTTTCAGACCTAAGTACGCGTTAGCGGCGCCTAAAACGACTGCTAACACCAAACCGATGAGCAAAGCTCGAGCGGTAAATTCTTTCATGTTTGTGTCCGACGAAACGAACGGAACATTTTTTTTGCCTTCTGACATGTTGATTATTATGAATTATAAATTATGAATTATTTTGTCACGCTCTCCAATCGTCTCATTATAGAGAAAATAAACAATGCGGAAAGTAAACACAATACAATTAAAATACTCCAAACTGCCCATAAAGGAAGACTGCTTTCCCACATACGCCCGGGTACAGACGTCAGATAATTACCGATCGCGGTTGCAGCAAACCATCCACCCATCATTAGCCCTTTCAGTTTTGGCGGAGCCACTTTTGTAACGAAAGAAATACCCATGGGGCTTAATAACAGTTCTGCAAAAGTTAAAATTAAATAGGTACTAATTAACCAATTAGGAGAAACCAAATCGGGACTTACGCCTCCCACCGATTTTAATTCCGTCGGATTAGATAAATGATACGATGCAAAAGCCAATATTATAAACCCTAAAGCTGCGACTAACATTCCTACACCGATTTTTCGAGGTGTAGAAGGTTCTTTCCCTTTTTTTGCCAGCCATGCAAAAATAGCAATTGAAAAAGGAGTTAATGCAACTACAAAGAATGGATTAAATTGTTGAAAAATTTGCGGTAATATGTCAACGTGCTGACTCATTCCACTGTAATTCCATATCAAAAGAGCAAGCGTAGCTGCCAGTATAAATCCCGAGATGCTTTTTGCTTTAGCGGTAGTTGATTGGAAAATACTGAATAGAGCATATATGCCAATGGCTATCAAAGTCAAATTTAAAATACTAAACCCGATTCTTGTCCATCCGGCAGCAAAGTTTTGCGTGTAATCGCGAGCAAACAAGGTCATTGTTCCACTATTTTGATGAAACGCCATCCAAAAGAAAATTACCACGATAAAAACCAAAACCAATGCCACAACACGCTCGAGTGTTTGTTTTTTTGTTAATTCCTTCTCTATAACTGCTTTGTTGGTTTGTGCGGCAAGTTGTTTGGAATTGTAATCGGCATGTTTAAAGGTTTTTCGAAAAGTAAGGAAAATTAACAAAGACGCAATCAACGAAATACAAGCTACACCGAATGCATAATTATATGCTTCCGATAATTTATCGATGTATAAATGGCTGAACTGCACTAAATCAGTTATTTCCGGCCGTTGAGCGGATGCGAGCAAAGAAAGATCTGCCGCTCCTTCCGGTCGGATCGTTCCATCTAAGAACTGATGCGCCAATGCAGGGATTTTTGCATTATAAAATAAACCGGCTTTGTTCATGAAATAATTGGTTACCCCGGTTGCGGCAGCGGGTGCAAACATTGCGCCTATATTGATTGCCATATAAAATAAACTGAATCCGGGGTCACGGTATTTTTTGAATTTCGGGTCATCATACAGATTACCTACCATTACTTGTAGATTTCCTTTAAAAAAGCCTGTACCTAATGCAATTACAAATAATGCGATAACCAACGGAATCATACCCATTCCCGGAATTGCTATTAATAAATAGCCGATAAACATCACAACAATACCAAGAGAAACCGTTTTCCCATAGCCTAACCAATTGTCTGCAATAAAGCCTCCGAAAAGAGGCAAAAAATAAACAGAAGCCAAGAAAATACCATTCAGTTGAGTTGCAGCAGCAGAACTCAGACCAAACTTTGCCTGCAGGAATAATACAAAAATAGCGAGCATGGTATAATAACCAAATCGCTCGCCAGTATTCGCTAAAGCTAACGCATACAAACCTTTCGGGTGATTTTTAAACATAATTTCGATCGATTAATATTTCTGCAAATATACATGAAATATCCATGTCTTGCAAACATGAAAACTTCAGCTAAGAAAAACGTAAATTAATAGATAGAAATTTTGTTAGCAAAGCACTGATTTTTTTAACATTTCTTTTTCTGTTTTCCGTTCATCCAAGACTTCCATAAAAGTTCGAATAACCAATATCTCCTTGTCTGTTAAATCATCAATACTTTTTTTTCTGATAGCGGACTGGAAAACCGGAGGAGTAACCCCGGCTCTCTCGCATGCTTTTCTTACATCTCCGTAATGGTGTTCCGTAGCTCTTCGGTTCCGAACAAATTCCAATTCATCCATAACTTTTCTGGTTTTAAATTCATTTGTAACAAAGTTTTTTGTATATTTGGCGGATACTTTGCAAAATAAAAGCAAAGAAGTTGCGCCTATTGTGTCATTTAATTATACATATCATGCAAATGTATAACATTTTTTTGAAAATATCAAATTTTATTTCACTTTTTTTGTTAAATATTAAAAATATTTTGTTATATGTTTGAAATACAAAAAAATATTGTCAAAAATCTATTAAAGGAAAAAGAAAAACTAAAATAAATTGTCCTATGTATGAATTACTGAGAAATGTTGAAAAACGCTTAAAAGAAAAAGGAAAAACAAAGCGAGAGTTAGCTAAACTGTTAGGAATCAAAGAAAACAGTGTAAATCGAACGCTTAAGAATCCGAAGATCACGCTCTTAAAATTAGGAGTCATAGCTGATTTTTTTGAAATCGACATAGCAGATCTTTTGCCGAAAAAAAATAGACTCCGGGAGCCGGAAGAAGGATACCAAAAAATTAATGATTCTGAAACGACGATAGAATTGGCAATCAACAAACTTTCAGATGCTTTAAGTCGAAGCATCAAGACAAACGAAGATTTATTTCGGATCATTACCGAAAAATTGCCCGAAAAGAAAGATTAAATCTTAAATAATTTGTAACTTTGTCTTTTCATATAGAACTCACTTGGCTTCGCGATTGGGATAATCCGTACAAAATGGGTGATAATGAACAACATTTATATGTTCGAGTAAAATGAAAAAACTTGTTTTCTTAACCGGCGCGGGAATGAGCGCCGAAAGTGGAATCAGTACATTTCGTGATGCGGGCGGTTTGTGGGAAAAATACGATGTAATGAAAGTGGCAAGCATAGAAGGCTGGTATGAAAATCCCGAATTGGTTCAGCAATTTTACAACGATCGCCGCGCTCAATTAGAAAATGTGAAACCCAACCAAGGACATACAATCATTGCCGAATTGGAAAAAGACTTTAAAGTTTTTATCGTTACTCAAAACGTCGACAATTTACATGAAAGAGCGGGAAGTTCAGAAGTCGTTCATCTTCATGGTGAATTAACTAAGGCTTGTAATGAAAGCAAAACTCATATATATGATATCGGCTTCAATCCTATTCAATCCGGAGCAAAAGCGGAAGACGGCTCCCGACTCCGACCCTATATCGTTTGGTTCGGCGAGCCGGTTCCGATGATTGAAAAAGCAGCCGAAATTGTTTCAAACGCCGACATTATTGTTATTGTCGGTACCTCCATGCAAGTTTATCCTGCGGCAGGATTGATTCACTATGCAAAACGAGGAATCCCGATTTTTCTGATAGACCCCAATGATGTTTCAGTTCCCCATAATGTGATAATTATCAAGGAAAAAGCAAGTACGGGTGTGGAAGTATTGAAAGAAAAGTTGATGCAATTGCATTAATGATTTTAGAACGCATGTGACGCAGATAACACGGAAAAACGTGGATAATCAGTTAAATAAAGACCGGCGTAAATCCGTATTATCCGCATCATCCGCGTTCTATTACCTTATTCAATTTCTTTCCGGTCGCAATTTGCGAACCACAGCGCCGGTTTTCCACATTTCGCTTTCACGAAGCGCTTTCAGTTCTTTTTCCAAATTTTCGCGATAATCCGGTTTGGAGTTTGAATCGATGGAACGTTGGGCTTCCACTCCGCTTGCAACCGACTGATACAGTTTTTCAAAGACCGGTTTAACTGCATCGTGGAAAGGACCCATCCAATCCAATGCGCCACGTTGAGCGGTAGTTGAACAATTGGCATACATCCAGTCCATTCCGTTTTCTGCGAACAAGGGCATCAGCGATTGCGTCAGTTCTTCTACTGTTTCATTGAAAGCCTCCGAAGGCGTATGACCATGTTCGCGAAGGGTTTCATATTGAGCCAATAATAAACCTTGAATTGCGCCCATGAGGGTACCACGTTCTCCGGTTAAATCGGAATATACTTCACGTTTGAAATCGGTTTCAAACAAATAGCCGGATCCAATACCGATACCTAATGCAAAAACGCGTTCTTTGGCACGACCGGTTGCATCTTGGAAAATAGCGTAAGATGAATTTAATCCCCTACCTTCTAAAAACATACGTCGCAATGTAGTTCCGGAACCTTTGGGAGCGATCATGATCACATCAATATCTGCAGGAGGAATAATTCCTGTACGTTCTTTAAATGTAATTCCGAATCCATGAGAAAAATACAGAGCTTTCCCCGGAGTCATATATGGTTTGATACGAGGCCACACAGCGATTTGAGCGGCATCGGAAACCAAAAATTGTATTATACTTCCTCTTTTTACCGCTTCTTCAATCGGGAAGAGGGTTTCACCGGGTACCCATCCATCAGTTATTGCCTTATCCCATTCTCTTTTAAATTCGGGAGCTTGTCCGACAATCACTTTGAAACCGTTGTCACGTAAATTCATTGATTGCCCGGGTCCTTGAACGCCATAGCCGATTATTGCTATGGTTTCATTTTTCAAAACTTCTTTTGCTTTTTCCAATGGAAATTCTTCACGAGTGACGACTTGTTCATCAATCCCGCCAAAATTTAATACTGCCATAATTTTTTGTTTTGTAAGTTAATTTATGTTGTCTTTCGATCATATCAATCATTTATTTATAGTCCAAATTATCCTGCTCCTGCAAACTGATTCTTCACCTTTCTTTGTATCAATCACGTATTCGTCTTCTGACAAGCTTTGCTTATATAGTTTTAATTTATCGCCAAACATTCCTTCGGCAAGGAAAACAATCTCAAACTTTCGGATGATTTTTTGTTTGAAAATGTTCAGATCAAATACATTAACCACATGTTCAATATACTTTACGCTATTCATGTGTTTGTTGATATCAATATCGCTGTACCGAACAGTATATCCCATAACGGAATCTATTCCTTCCGCCGGGGGAATTTTATTCATTTTCTCTATTGGACAGGGTTTATCTTCATCGACATATTGTAACATGTCGGGACGCCAAGTCGGAATATCGATCGGACGACGAGTCTGCATGTCAATAGCTGCCCAAATCGTTCGAGCATACCCGATTATCTTCCCTGTTTCATTAATGAAACAAAAACAGCGTTGAGTAAATAGACGGGAAACGGTTTCAATCCATGTTTCAACTATTAAATCTTGATTGTGATCCGGATATTCATCCATTTGAATAGAAAGCCGTGATAATACCCAAGCTACATTATCTCTTGAAATCTGTTCATAACCAAATCCCCGTAGCTGAGCATGAATGGAAGCGGCATCCAATAAAAAGCGGCTTATTACCGTAATGGTCGCTTTTTCAGTGAAATCACAAACATAAGATTCAATATGAAACTTGAATGAACCTGTTTTTGATAACATGTTTTTTTAATTATGAATTTTGAGTTATGAATTAATTTCCCTTTCAACTTTTACCCTTTATTTTTTCCTCCATCGCAGCCAGCATATCGCTGAGTCGTTCCACTTTCGATTTAGTGATGGCGATTCGTCCGGAACGAATGAATTGTAAAACGCCGATTTTCTCGCTTAATTCATTAAATAATGCTTGAGTTTCTTCATAATGGCCGGTCTTTTCTAAAACAGCCCACACTTCGGTCATTTCAAGAATCCGAGCGTTATAGCGGCGGATGATGTCTTCAATCGAGCCTAACGACAATAATTTCGGGGTAGAAAGTTTGTACAAAGCAATTTCCTGATAGACCAAGTCTTCATTCGTATTGTAATAGGCTTTTATGATATCCACTCTTTTATCGATTTGTTTAACAATTTTAGTAATACTTTCTTTATCGGAAAAAGCAGTGATTGTAAACTTATGAATCCCTTCGATTGCCGACTTCGAAACCGAAAGCGTTTCGATATTTATTCCTCTGCGGGTGAAAATAATAGTGACTTGATTCAACAATCCCACCGTATTTTCAGAGAATATCGTAATGGTGTATAAAGTTTTCTCTTCCATTTTTTAATTGTTATCTTTATTTTTTAATTTTTTTATAATTGCTTCTGCTGTTGCTTGAATTGCCGGAACTGCTACCGAATTACCGAATTGCATATATGCGGAAGCATCGGCAACCGGGATAAGGTAGTTGTCGGGAAAACCTTGCAAACGCGCCCATTCGCGCGGAGTCATTCTGCGAATTCCTTCACGATTGACTTCACCTTTTATTTTAGTGGTGGGAGTAAAATCAGTAATTCGTTTGTCGATAACCAAATTACGTTCTCTCCCCATCCCGCCAACTACAAGGGCATTGCTTATTCCCGAATCGGGAATAATTTCAAAGCCGAATCCGTTTCCCTTACTTTCATGTCGCGTTTTGTGATTGTATAAAGTTTGCAAATATCGTGTGGATATATAATACTTGGTCGGGACGATATCTTTTTCTTTTATGTCGGCAAAACAAACCTTTCGTTCGATTGGTTTCGGATATTGAAATTCCGAAATCCCGGTATCTTTATGAAACCCAACAATATAAATTCGTTCGCGATTTTGCGGAACGCCAAAGTCCTTCGCGTTGACGACTTGCGGGTCGGGAATAAAATACCCCAAATCATTTCTCAACACATTCAAGAGGGTTTCTAACGTTTTTCCTCTGTTGTGGTTAAACAATCCCTTCACATTTTCGAGAAAGAGGGCTTTCGGCTGTTTACGCCTTATTATTTCGGCAACCTCAAAAAACAAGGTTCCGCGTGCGTCTTCAAATCCTCCGCGCTTGCCGGCAATAGAGAAGGCTTGGCAAGGGAAACCCGCGCATAACAAATCAAAATGATCCGGAATATGCTTTTTTGTTTTTTCTTGGGTAATATCTCCAAAAGGGATTTCTCCGAAATTGGCGTAGTAAGTACGTTGTGCTTCCGAGTCCCATTCGCTTGTAAAAGCGCATCTTCCACCTAAATTCTGCAAAGCCAATCGGAAGCCCCCGATTCCTGCAAACAAATCTATAAACGTAAATTTTGGCTTTTCAACCGGTGGAAACGGAACATTTCCGGTTTTAGAAAGTTTATAATTGGGAGCCTTTTCGGCTACTTTCAACGAAACATTATCTTTGGGGTATTTATATGGAAAAAAATCTTTGGCAAATTCAATCGAATCTGTTCCTTCATTCGATTTCAGCTCCACTATTCTAACTTTAAATCGAGCATTGTTAAATTTTTCAATTGAAATTTTTTCCGAAAATCCCATTTTTTCTTGTTTTATTGCATTTTCTATTTTAAGTACGCAATTTACCAATTTTTTTTCAATATCATTTCCCCAAAATCGTAAAACTGTCCAACCTTTTCGCCTGAGTTCTTCATTTACTTCAATATCTCGTTCAATATTTCGCTCAATTTTAGGAATCCAAAATTCTTGATTCGATTTGTGGTCTTGTTTCCGAACTTCCCAATTTTTACCATGCCAAAATTCGCTATCGCAAAACACGGCAATTTTCTGTTTCCTAAAAGTAAAATCGGGTTTTCCGAAAATGGTTTTGTCATTCTTTCGATATCGCCATCCCCTGTTCCAAAGAGCTTGACCCAAAAGAAGTTCAATGCGTGAATTTTTATTTTTCACGGCTTGCATATTCTTTTTTCTTTGCTCTTTAGTCAATTTGTCCACGCTGCAAAGTTATTATTATTTCCTAAAATTAGCTTTACTCATCACCCAATAAAATATTCGTAATAGCGGTACCTGCAGGAACCATCGGATATACTAAGCCTTTTTTAGCTACTTTTGCTTCCAGCAGATAAGCGCCTTTTGTCGTTAACATTTCTTGAATGGCTTCATCTAATTCTTCACGTTTCGTTACTAATCGTCCCGGTATGCCATAGGCTTCTGCAATACGTATAAAATCCGGGTTTATCATCTCTGTTGCGGAATAACGTTCTTTGTAGAACAGTTCCTGCCATTGACGCACCATTCCTAAATATTCATTATTTAGTAGTATGATTTTAACGCCTATATTCGATTGCATTATCGTACCTAATTCTTGGATAGTCATTTGTAAACCACCGTCGCCTACAAACAAACAAACGGTACGGTCGGGCGCTCCGATTTTCGCGCCAATGGCTGCGGGAAGTCCGAATCCCATTGTTCCCAACCCTCCTGAAGTTACGACGCTTCGCGTCTGATTGAATTTGAAATAACGGCAGCCCATCATCTGATTTTGACCTACATCGGTAACTAACACCGCTTGATGTCCTGTTGCTTCTGAAACTTTGTTAACCACTTCACCCATATTCAAAGGCCCTGTCTTCGGATAAATCTCTTGGTTGATAACCTTTTGTATTTCTTTTTCTCGAAGCAATTTAAATTCTTCCCGCCATGCCGTATGCTTATTTTCATGCAATAAATCGGTAATAGCGATCAAAGTTTCTTTTGCATCTCCTAAGACCGGTATATCCACTTTTACATTCTTATTAATTTCGGCAGCATCAATATCCAAATGAATGATTTTCGCCTGTTTTGCGTACTTACTCAAATCCCCGGTCACTCGGTCGTCGAAACGCATGCCGATAGCAATCAGAACATCGCATTCGTTGGTTTTCAGGTTGGGAGCGATATTGCCGTGCATTCCCAACATTCCGACATTTAAAGGTTCGTCGGAAGGCATGGCTGAAAGACCCAAGATGGTTGATGCTGCGGGAATATCCGCTTTTCGCAGAAAATTCAGTAATTCTTTTTCCGCTCCTCCCAAAATAACACCTTGTCCAACCAATGCCAATGGTTTATGGGAAGCATTAATTAATTGAGCTGCTTCGTAAATTTTTTCCGGATTGAAATCGGGAATCGGAATGTAAGAACGAATATGATTAATTGTAACAGGCTGATATTCTGTTATACCCACTTGTGCATTCTTGGCAAAATCCAACACGACAGGGCCCGGCCGGCCTGTTGATGCGATATAAAAAGCGCGAGCAACCGCCCATGCAATTTCATCGGCATTTCGCACCTGATACGCCCATTTCGTAATCGGTTGAGTAACACCGATTACATCCACTTCTTGAAAAGCATCTGTTCCCAGTAAAGAAGCAGGAACCTGTCCGGCAATGACCACAATCGGAGTGCTATCCATCATCGCATCTGCAATACCGGTAATCGTATTCGAAGCTCCCGGACCGGAAGTAACCAATGCCACACCCACTTTCCTTGAAACCCGGGCGTAGCCCTGAGCAGCATGAGCAGCGCCTTGCTCGTGGCGTACAAGGATGTGATTTAACCGGTCTTTGTAATCATACAAAGCGTCATAAATAATAATCGCTTGCCCTCCGGGGTAACCGAAAATTGTGTCAACGCCTTGGTGGATGAGTGATTCCAAAAGCGCCTGCGCGCCGGTTATGGAACGCGGATAATTCGGAATGGGCTGATTTACACTGTTTTTATTGTTCATCTTATAATTCATTTTTTTCATAAATATTTTTCTATTCAATCATCCTCACCGCTCCTTTATCAGCAGAGCTGACCAAACTTGAATATGCTTTCAAAGCCTTCGAAATCACCCTGTTCCGATTTTTCGGCTTCCAAGCTTCTTTTCCGAGCGTTTCTTCAGCAAGCCGGCGGGCGGCAAGTTCCTCATCGGTGAGCAGGACGTTTATTTTACGAGCAGGGATATCAATTTCGATTATGTCACCATCTCGTACTAAGCCGATGTTTCCTCCGGCTGCCGCTTCGGGCGAAACATGACCGATTGACAAGCCGGATGTTCCTCCCGAAAACCGTCCGTCGGTGATTAATGCACATTCTTTTCCCAGATGTCGTGCTTTGATATACGAAGTGGGATACAACATTTCTTGCATTCCCGGACCGCCTTTTGGTCCCTCATATACAATCACAACCACGTCGCCGGCAGTGATTTTTCTTCCCAAGATCCCTTCGCAAGCTGCTTCTTGCGATTCAAATACTTTAGCGGGACCGGAAAATTTCAGAATACTTTCATCCACTCCGGCAGTTTTTACTACACAACCATCGGTGGCAATATTGCCTTTCAACACCGCTAATCCGCCGTCTTTGCTGTAAGCATGAGCAAGATCACGGATGCAACCGTTTGTCCGATCAGTGTCTAATTCATCTTCATCGTAATATTTATTCTGCGAACCTAACGTCAAATTAAAGTGATTGCCGGGAGCCGACCTATAGAAAAACTTTGTTTTAAACGTCATCAAATCTTCGTATATACTATATTCGTCAATAGCTTCTTTCAGCGTTTTATTATCTACTCTCAGTACAGAAACGTCAATTAAACCGGCTTTGTTCAATTCATCGAGTATACCCAAAATACCTCCTGCTTTATGTACATCTTGAACATAATATAAATGTGTATTAGGCGCTACTTTACATAAACAAGGCGTTTTGCGGGAAAGTTCGTCGATATCTTTCATCGTGAAATCCACTCCTGCTTCTTGCGCAATTGCCAAAAGATGCAAAATCGTGTTCGTGGAACCGCCCATCGCAATATCCAATGTCATGGCATTGAGGAAAGCCGGTCGGGTAGCGATACTTTTCGGCAAAACCGATTCGTCGCCATCTTCATAATATTTATATGCATTTTTTACTATCAATCGGGCTGCATCGGAAAACATTTCCTTCCGGTTTGCGTGGGTAGCGACTAAAGTTCCGTTGCCGGGTAGAGCCAAACCGATGGCTTCGTTCAAGCAATTCATCGAGTTTGCCGTAAACATTCCGGAGCAGGAACCACAGGTGGGACAGGCATTTTGTTCAATTTTTCGAACCTGTTCGTCCGAAATCAACTCATCGGCGCTTTGCACCATGGCGTCTATCAAATCCAATCCTTGACCATCCAATCGTCCGGCTTCCATTGGTCCGCCCGAAACAAAAACCGTCGGAATATTCAGCCGCATGGCAGCCATCAACATTCCGGGAGTAATTTTATCACAATTACTGATACAAAGCATGGCATCGGCTTTGTGCGCTTGTATCATGTATTCCACGCTATCGGCAATCAAATCTCGGGAAGGCAGAGAATATAACATCCCATCGTGTCCCATCGCGATTCCGTCGTCGATAGCGATGGTGTTAAATTCCGCAGCGAAACAGCCAAGTTTTTCTATTTCGGTTTTAACGAATTGTCCGATATCATGCAGATGAACATGTCCGGGGACAAATTGTGTAAAAGAATTTACCACTGCAATGATGGGTTTGCCCATCTGCTCTTCCTTCATTCCCGAGGCTTTCCACAGGGCGCGTGCCCCCGCCATCTTGCGACCTTGCGTACTGGCGTGACTGTGTAATTGAATTTTCATTTTTCCGTTTCTGCTTTACTTTAATAAAAAAGCCTTTCTCAAGCAGAGAAAGGCTATACATCTATTCCTATATACTCAACAACCTTCCTCTGCTTATCTATTCAAGACAAGCGCCACCACGTTGACGAGCAATAGAATATTTGAATTTCCTGAAATCACAATTAATATGTTTTGCCTGCAAAAATAATATCTTTTTATTATTCCACCAAATATTTTCCGGAAAAATGACAGAAATTAATAAAAAAAGTTGCTAATTGTTTTATTTCACAGAGAACCACAGAGAAAACACAGAGGTGTAAAGCGTTTATAAATACATGCGACAATTTAAAATACGTTCATCGCATTACAGTATATTCTTCTTCGCGGGGTTCTGCAACTTTGCTCACAGAACTTGTTTTTGTAATCATCCTGTAAACATTTGATTGAACATTTTGAGCATTTTCAATATCAAAATCGTCTTGTAATCCGAGCCAAAATTTTGCCGAATTGCCGAAAAACGAACTTAGGCGCAATGCAGTGTCGACGGTAATTCGCCGACTCCCGTTGATAATGTTTGAAACACGTGTTTGAGGAATATCTAATTCTTTAGCAAGACGATATTGCGAAATACCCATCGGAATCAGAAATTCTTCTTGCAGAATTTCACCCGGCGTTATATTTTTTAATGTTTCCATTTTATATATTTTAATGATAATCAATTATTTATGTTAATTTTAACTTTTTACTCCATCAAACCCTCAGGCAAGGTCATCCATAATTCTTCCCGTTCTTCATTGATTTGGATAATAAATTCTTCGACAGCGGGAATCAAGATCTCTTCTTCTTCTTTTTCAACAATAAATAAGGTATTCATGGTGGTTTGGTCAACGTCAATGATACGGCCGACTTTCCCGATTCGTTGATCAATCAAAGTATAGCCGAAGAAAACATTCCAATTATCAGAATCATTTTCAATAATCTCTTTCATGTATTTTTTAGGGTAAAAAACTTCTTTATGGGAAAGCATGCGAGCCTTTTGGTCGGAATCTACATTTTGTAATTGGATATAAGCTGTTGAATTAGAGATAAATCGATAATATTCAATGCGAAACGGGACAAAAATACCATCCATTTCACAAATAAGATAAGGACATTCGTCTGCGATAAACGAATCATCGGTGAAAAAGAATGCGATTTCGCCTTTTATGCCGTGCGGTTTTTTAAATTGTCCAATCGGAACTAATTCGTCTCGATTAATCATACCCGTGTTATTTGTGCGCCCAAAGCATTTAAGCGTATATCAATATTTTGATAGCCGCGATCGATTTGGTCGATGTTGTGAATCCGGCTGGTTCCTTCGGCGCTCAGGGCTGCAATCAGCAAAGCGATTCCTGCGCGAATGTCCGGCGAAACCATGTTGGCTGCACGGAGATTATACCGGCGATTGGAACCGATTACGGTTGCTCGGTGCGGGTCGCACAGAATAATTTGCGCTCCCATATCAATCAGTTTATCCACAAAGAACAAGCGGCTTTCAAACATTTTCTGATGAATCAAGACGCTTCCATTCGCTTGCGTAGCGACTACAAGGAAAACGCTTAACAAGTCGGGGGTCAATCCGGGCCAGGGCGAATCGGCAATAGTCATTATAGAGCCGTCGATAAAAGTTTCAATAGTATATGAATCCTGTGCCGGAACAACGATGTCGTCTCCTATTTTATCAACAATAATTCCAAGTTTTCGGAAAGCATCGGGAATCAATCCTAAATCGTCATAGGAAACATTCTTGATGCGGATTCCCGACTGAGTCATTGCCGCCATTCCGATGAAACTTCCGACTTCGATCATATCGGGCAAAACGGTGTGTTCGCAGCCATGCAACCGGTCAACGCCTTCGATCCGAAGCAGATTGGATGCAATACCTTCAATAGAAGAGCCCATGGCTTCCAGCATTTTGGATAGTTGCTGCAAATAGGGTTCGCAGGCGGCGTTATAAATGGTAGTTTTTCCTTCCGCCAATACGGAGGCCATCAGAATATTTGCCGTTCCTGTTACGGAAGCTTCATCCAACAGCATATAGGCGCCTTTTAATTTTTTAGCTTTCACTTCGTAAATCTGACGATCAACATCATAATTGAAATCCGCCCCTAATTTCTGAATCCCCAGAAAATGCGTATCCAAGCGACGGCGTCCGATCTTGTCGCCTCCGGGCTTGGAAATAAGCGCTTCGCCAAAACGTGCGATCAGCGGACCGATCAGCATGACAGAACCACGCAAGGATGCGCTTTTTTTCAGAAATTCTTCTGCTTTAAGATATTCCAAATTAATGTCATCGGCTTGAAAAGAATAAGTCCCGGGAGCAGGATGGTCAATTTTTACCCCCATTTCTTTTAACAAGACAATCAGATTATTAACGTCGAGAATGTTGGGAACATTGTGAATGGTAACTTTCTCGGAAGTCAATAAAGTGGCGCAGATAACTTGCAAAGCTTCATTTTTAGCGCCTTGCGGAACGATTTCTCCCGACAACGTATGCCTTCCTTCAATGATAAAAGTTGACATTTTATTTATTTTGCCTGCGAGGCATATTCTTATTCTTTTTCATTAAAATATCCTTCGATTCAGCCAATTTATGAGACTCCTCGTCCATCACGATTTTTCCTTCGGACAAATCTTCCAAATCTTTAAAAATCTTCCGGTCGTCAACACTTTCTTTATTCCATGTCAAAAACGATTTTTTCATTTGATTTGCTAACAGAGAAACAAGGTATTCTTTTTGTTCGCCTTCCTCGTATTGATTTGCTTCTTTAATCATATTTTCAAGAATTTTACCATAATGTTTATAGGTAATTTTCCCTTGTAAATAAGGCAATTTATTGGGTTTGATATACAAATCTTCCCGTTTGATCACGTCGTATGGATAATCAATATCCAAAGCAAAATCAGACATGATTGCCAAATGATCCCAAAGAATATGTTTAAAATCGTTGACATCCCGTAAATGAGGAAACATATTTCCCATAATGTTGACAATGGCATTGGCGCAGCGTGTTCGTTCTTCCCGGTCGGGAATCGAAACGCAATGATCGACCATGTTTTGGATATTTCTGCCGTATTCGGGTAAAGCTAAGCGCTTTTCTTGCGTATTGTATCGCATCATATTATGTATATTTATTTTTAAATAAAATCTTCATCCCTGTAAAGCATATTATTGTTGATTGCAGTACAAAGGTAATAAAATAATTTATACCTTTGCGATTGGAATTAAAAAATATGAAACTGTATCACGGAACAAATATCCGGTTTGAAACGCCAAAAATTATACGGCCAAATCGTGCACTTGATTTTGGCACAGGGTTTTATACTACAACAGATACAGAGCAGGCAAGCGCTTGGGCAAAAGTGGTTGTAAGGCGTGCGAACAACGGTATTCCGTTGATAAATGTTTATGAGTTTGACGAAAATCTCCGGGATAATTTATTAGTAAAGCACTTTCATGCACCAAATAAAGATTGGTTGGACTTCGTTTGTGAACACCGATTAGACAATTACCGGGGCAATAATTATGATTTGATTATTGGCCCCGTTGCTAACGACAACACAATGCTTGTAATACAATCATATATTGATTCGATAAAAAACAATGAAGCAGAGAAAGATTTTTTCGCTGAATTTGCGTTGAGGCAACTTCGTGCCGATAAATTGAAAAATCAGTTTGTATTTAAAACAGAAGCGGCTTTACGACAACTAAAATTCTTGGAAGTGATTGAATTATGAAATGGACAAAAAGTGATTATCTGTTTTTTTTCGATCGTTGGCTTGTCCCAATGATTGCCGAAGAATACGGGCTTGATGAAGAAGAAGCATTGCGCTCTTTTATCAATTCGCAAACTTATCAGTTATTGGCAGACGAGGCGACCAAATTATTCCGTGAATCACCGCTCTTAATTTTTGATTTATTCAAAGTGGAGTGTAAAACCGGCGATCCTCGCAATTCGTCTTACATTAAAAACGATGATTATGAATAAAAAAGAATTATCAAACGAAATGCTGTTTTTTGTTTATTTGCTCGAAAAATATGCAGCATACAAGGGTACAACGGCAGCCGGTGTTTTAAAAACCTTCGACGAAATGAACTTGACTGATTATATCAAACAAATGTACCCGATGTATCATATTGAAAGAATCGAAAACGCTTTTGATGATATCGATCGAAAAACAGTATCTTTATTACGAAAATAAATAGTATGACTAAGATTAAAGTAAAGAATCCTGTCGTCGAATTGGATGGCGACGAAATGACTCGCATTATTTGGGCATTTATTAAGCAGCAACTTATATTGCCTTATTTAAATATTGATATAAAATATTACGATTTAGGGATACAAAATCGCGATTTGACCAATGATCAGGTGACGATCGAGGCAGCAAATGCCATTAAGCAATATCACGTAGGAATAAAATGTGCGACGATCACGCCTGATGAAGCTCGTGTGAAAGAATTCGGATTGAAAAAAATGTGGAAATCGCCCAACGGAACGCTTCGGAATATCATCGGCGGAACCGTTTTCCGCGAACCGATTATCATGCGCAATGTGCCGCGCTACGTGCAGGGATGGACCAAACCCATCATTATCGGACGTCATGCTTTCGGCGATCAGTATAAAGCGACCGATGTGCTTATTAAAGGTAAAGGAACTTTGAAGATGACTTTTACCAACAACCGGGGAGAAACGCAAAGCTGGGAGGTTTTCAATTTTGAAGGAGACGGAGTTGCCATGACCATGTACAATACCGACGAATCGATTGAGGGTTTTGCACGTTCTTCTTTTCAGGTGGCATTGGATAAAAAATATCCGCTCTATCTTTCCACCAAAAATACCATTCTTAAAACTTATGATGGTCGTTTTAAAGATATTTTCCGGGAAGTCTATGAAAAAGAATTCAAAAGCGAATTTGAGAAAGCGGGGATTACCTACGAGCATCGTTTGATAGACGACATGGTGGCTTCGGCGTTGAAATGGGAAGGCGGTTTCGTATGGGCTTGTAAAAACTACGACGGCGATGTTCAATCGGATACCGTAGCTCAAGGTTTCGGATCTCTCGGTTTGATGTCGTCTGTGCTGGTTACTCCCGACGGGCAAACCGTAGAAGCGGAAGCAGCCCATGGAACTGTCACCCGACATTACCGTCAATATCAGCAGGGAAAAGAAACTTCGACCAATCCGATCGCTTCTATTTTCGCATGGACGCGCGGATTGATGCATCGTGGTAAATTGGATGATAATCAACAACTGATCGATTTTGCACGCGCACTGGAAAATGTTTGTGTTGAAACGGTCGAATCGGGACAAATGACAAAAGACCTCGCCATTCTTATTTATGGCGACCAATTGACGCGCAAGGATTATTTGAATACGGAAGAGTTTTTGTCAGTGATCAAAGAAAATCTCGAAAAAGCGCTAACCCTGTAAGATGCAAAAAATGACGAAATAGCAATGTCACAATGGAATTAACTTATACATTTATATAACACTATAAAAAAAATAATATTATGATGAACGAACAAAAAAAAGTAACCCGAAGAGAATTTTTGAGTTTATCCGCTTTAGGATTAGCGAGCTTAACTATTTTACCGAGTTGGGCTCAGAACGGCATTCGAATTGCACCGAGCGATCGGGTAGTATTGGGTGTTATCGGTTTAGGTCGACAGGGAATTTCAGATTATCAAAGTCTTTCTCGTTGTCCGGGGGTTCAAGTGGCTGCCGGAAGCGATGTTGACTCGATGAAAAGAGATCGTTTCGTGAAAATGGTTACCGATTGGCAAAAATCAGCCGGTATCACAGGGCAGTGCCGGGGATATGAATTCTACGAAGATTTGCTTGCCCGGAAAGATATTGATGCCGTAGTTGTTGCCACACCCGACCATTGGCATGCCTTAGCTACCATCCATGCCTGTCAGGCAAAAAAAGACGTTTATTGCGAGAAACCGCTATCCTATACCATTTCGGAAAGTTTGGCAATGGTGAAAGCAGTTCGCGATAACAAAAGGGTTTTACAAGTAGGAAGTCAGCAGCGTTCGGACAAAGAATTTCAAAAAGCCATTGCTATGGTTCGTAACGGAGCCATCGGACACATCGACAAAGTCCATGTCCGCATCGGAGATCCTCCTTCTCCATACGATTTACCGGAAGTTCCGATACCGGAAAATTTGAATTTCAATCTATGGTTAGGACCACTGAATAACCCCAAAGTACATTACCATCCGAATATCTGTCCGCCCCTTTCTATGCCTGATATGAAAGAGATCGGCGATTGGGCTGCGTGGCGGTATTATTTAGAAACCGGGAACGGTTATACCGGAGATTGGGGAGCGCACATGTTCGATATTGCTCAAGCCGCTTTAGGCATGGATGGTTCCGGGCCTGTAGAATTTATTCCGAAAGACTATGAAGGGACAAAATACAGTACAATGAAATATGCCAACGGTATCGTGATGACCGAATCTCCTTTCCGCGACGACAAACCAAACGACAAAGGCGTTCGATTCATCGGCGATAAAGGCTGGATAAAAGTTGCGCGAGGCTATATCGACTGTTCCGATCCTTCGCTTCTGCAAAAATCCGAAACAAATATTAAAGCCGGCCAATATGAAACGAGTCCCGGCCATGCCCAAAACTTCATCGATTGTGTTCGCTCGCGTCAAAATCCGATCGCTCCGGTGGAAGTGGGTTGCAGCACAAACATTCTGTGTTGCTTAGTTAATATCGCTCACGAGCTGAAGCGTCCGGTAAAATGGGATCCGGCAACCCTGAGTTTTGTAAACGACAAAGAAGCGGAAGCTCATCGGTTGTATTGGTATCAGTATCGGAATCCTTATACGTTGCCTTATTGGGGTTGAAAAGAGTTAAGAATTAAGAATTAAGAATTATGAATTATAAATTATTAGTTATCAGTTTGTTTTTTGGTTGGATGTTTTTTTTAACCTCTTCTTGCGCTCAGGCTCAAGGAGTGGAAGCATTAAAAGGGAAAAAAGTTTTATACGTGTACGGAGGCTGGGATGGCCATCAGCCCAAAGAATGTCGCGACATTTTTGTTCCTTGGCTGAAAGCATCGGGAGCGGAAGTTTTTGTATATGACAATTTAAGTTGTTATAAAGATTCAACGCTGATGAAAAAAATCGACTTGATTATTCAAGCTTGGACTCAAGGAACGATCAGTCAGGAAGAAGAAAAAGGCTTGCTCGAAACGGTTAAACGGGGAGTAGGCATTGCCGGCTGGCATGGCGGTATCGGCGACTCGTTTCGCACCAATGTTGAATTCCAGTTTATGGTTGGCGGACAATGGGTGGCTCACCCCGGAGGGGTGATTCCCTATGTAGTAAATGTTACGGATAAAAAAGATCCGGTAACCAAAGGACTGAAAGATTTCAAAATGAAGTCGGAACAATACTACATGCATGTCGATCCAAACGTAAAAGTACTGGCTACAACTACATTCAGCGGCGAGCACGGGTTTTGGATCAAAGGCGCCGTAGTCCCGGTTGTATGGAAAAAAATGTACGGAAAAGGTCGGGTTTTCTATTCTTCTCTCGGACATGTAGCCAAAGACTTTGAGGTTCCTGAAGCATTGGAAATCATGAAACGAGGAATTTGCTGGGCGGCACTGAGTTTGGAGTTAAGTCCTAAGAATTAAAAGTTCTCAATTCACATTTCAATCGCTTTTCCGGAAAAACATTTGAAAAACAGTACGATTTTTTTGGAATTCTTAGCTTGAGAATGCCTCAATAAAGCCAAATTTTCAAATACGCTAAAGAGGTATTGGTAACTTTTGAAAGAGAGAATCCTTCGTCGTACAATAAAAGCGCCTTTCTTCCTGAGGAAGCCAAAAAACCGATTATAACCATGTTCTTCAAAGGAGATGGTATCATAATCCTTTGCTATCCAATTGAAAACTTCGGTGTTGATTTGAGAATAATCCAGAACCATAGCGCCTTGCCGATAGGCTCTCAAATTTCTAAAGGTATAAGCTTCCGGATAGAAATTCAGTACATAATTTCCGTAAGTCTCAAACTCACTGAAACCGGCATATTTGATAGCATCGATCCGGATGGCATGCAAAATTTTTTCAAAAAAGTAAGTCCCTTGCAACTGATCATTGGTTTCTATCCCATGAATTAATTCCAACATAATCTTTCTGCTGATCATCATGTGTTCAACAATAAAGGACTTTTCGCTTAATCGTTTAACTTTCCCGTTAAATAAAGTTTCGATTGTTTCAAAATAAGGCCAATGAATCTGATGATGCATCGAAAATAAGCATTGCTCTTTTCCGTTATGATCTTGCCAGAACCGGATAGGATTCAAAGGAATCGTATCCGAATCCCATACCAAGTAATAATTGTGAGAACATTGATAAGCATAAGCCATTTTCAAAAATTGCTGAAAATACCAATTACTCCTTGCTTCCGAACCGGTTATGTCAGACATGATCTGCTTCACATACTCCAAGCTCAAATGCTCCTTCAGTTGATCTTCATCGCAAAATTCAACTTGTTCGGTAGACGGAACCAGGTCCTTCACCGATTTACCGGCAATGACGACAATTTTATCGGGCTGAATATTTTCCCGAATTTTTTGGATACATAACTCCAAATTGGCTGCATCCTTGGGTGCGACGGGAAGGATGACGTCAAATATCGGTTGAATGGGTTTCATCTTCATTGATTAATTGATGAATAAAATCCGTCCATTGGAGCATAACATTCTCAACATCGTATTTTTTAACCGATTGATAGGCATTCATTGCAATGACGTCCCGGTCTTCATCCGGCAGATTCATTAAATAGGTCAAACATTTCACGTATTTACTGATGGAATAAGGCCGGATTATAAACCCTGAAACACCATCTTCGATAATATCCGTTATCGATTCAAAACTATTAAAAGCGACCGGAATCATGGAATATTGCATGCTTTCCGTTAGCCCTAACCCCCACCCCTCGTATGTCGATGTAAAACAAAAAATTGACGCAGTTTGATAATAAGGCCGAGGGTCTTTAAAACCTGTTACTCTGACATTGGGCAGCGATTGAACTTCAGCTTTTACCAACGCCTCTTGAGGACCATCGCCGCACAAGATTAATTCCCAATCGAGAAATTGCTTGTATAGTTTTTTCCAAATAGAAATTAGAGCAAAAATATTTTTGGCTTCATACATAAGTCGTCCTACATATAATAATTGTTTCCTTTTTGCAACAGAAGGAATAAAAGGAATACCGCTAAAAGTATTCGGATTAGGCAATGCAGTGAATTTATAAGGATCGATTTCAGGCCAATGCATTAGTTGTGGAATAAATTTTAGAGATAACAACACCACAAACCGATTGTTTTGTTGAAGGAAAATAAAAAGTTTTTTAATTTTCTTTGATTCCCTCCGGCGAAAATAGGGATAGAGAATCATTTTAATGATTTTAGCTATGGTTAGTTTTTGTTTTGGAAAAAAAGAATTAATTGTATCAATATTTCGCAGTGGACGAGAATGATAGCAAGATAATTTAATCACAGGTTGATCGCCGGTATTTAAAAAAGCGGAGGATTCGCCAATCCATTCAGCGCTTTGATTTATAATTATCCGGATGTTTTTATCTTTTAAGAAAGCATGGTAAAATTCCATATTGGATTTTGATCCCGGATCTTCTTCGGGGAAAAAGTAAACGGGATCTGAATACAATTCTGTATGTCTGTACTTTCTGAGATGCATGAAATAAACTTGAAATCCTTTTTCCCGAAAGTGCTTTGCTAACACGCCTGTAACTCTTTCCACACCATTTTGTGTAGTAATCGGTCGGCCATTGGTAAATAAAATAGCTATGCTCATTTTCTTCATTCTTTACCTTTATAACTATCACAAAGGTAACCAAAACTAACTGATTATACCCTATCTTTGTTGAACAAATTTAATTTTTGTTCATTAGAAATAATGTTTTATTTAATATCAATCATCGCATATTGTTATTTTCTATTTGTAATTTGTCATTTTAAATATTAATTTTGCAGTTGTTAATTTTTTTACTTTTAACAATTTTTATTATAAGTAGAGTAGAAGTATTTATTCAAATAGTTTTTTTGTTCCATTTATACATTAGAATTAATAAGAATAAGAAAAAAGGATAATATAAAAAAAACGGATATGAAAAGGAAACTAAAGCTATTAAAAAAATATTTGGTTAACACGATGATAAATCCAACTTTTTCTTGGTGCCCTGATGAAGGTTTGTATTCCTTGATGATTAAAATGAATATTTATTTCTTCTTACATAAAAGATTAGGTAATAAATATAAAACAGAGTTGCAATTTATTCGTAAAAAAACAAAGCAGAGTCTCAAGCATATATATTCTTGGATTTTTCCCTATCCCTTTATTAATACTTTATCTATAAAAAGCATTCAAGTTTATACTGATGCAAGCAAGGGTTTGTTTTTTGTTGTTCACGAAGGCAAACGTTTGTATTTCAAAAGAGAATTAGATACAGAAGAAAAAGTTCGAAATGCATATTATTGCGTTAGTATAGAACAACATAAAGAATCGCCTCACTGTTATCTGAACGAACAATACAATATAGATGGAGGAATAGCGCTTGATGTGGGATCTGCAGAAGGTTTGCTTGGCTTAATGCTCATAGAAAAAATAGATAAATTATATCTATTCGAAGTAGAAGAAGGATGGATTGAAGCATTGCAAGCCACTTTTGAACCGTGGAAAGATAAAGTAATCATCATAAACAAATATGTCTCAGACAAAAATGACACTGATTGTGTTACTTTAGATACGATCATAAAAGATGAGGTAATTGAGTTAATAAAGATAGATGTTGAGGGAACTGAGCAAAAGATACTTGCAGGGGCAGCCAATACTTTGAATAAAACAAAAAAAGTTTGTGTTTGTACCTATCACAAAAACAATGATGAGGTTGTTTTGAAGAATTACTTAGATGAAAGAGGTTGGATAACTTCTTTTTCAAACAATTCTATATTATATATTTTATCAAAATTATATCCTCCCTATTTTAGAAAATGTTTAATAAGAGCAAAAAAAAATGAAACGAGCATGTACCTTATACATCCAAGAAAATGAACATGCGAGTTCCATATTACCTTTAAAAAACAAATTATGAACAAATGAAAATAATAGTCTCAGATAATTTTGTACAAAACCCGTTGGTTTCGGTTGTTATTCCTTCCTACAATCGAGCCAATACAGTTTCGCAAACAATAGAATCTATTCTGAATCAACAATGTAATTTTGATTTCGAAATAATTGTTGGCGATGATTGCAGTACAGACAATGCTCGAGAGGTTCTATTGGCATTCCAAACCCAAAACCCAACTAAAATAAAATTGCTGTTTTATGATAAAAATATCGGTATTGGAGCAAGTTGGGCTACTTGCGTTAAACAATGTCGAGGAAAATATATTGCCAATTGCGATAACGACGACTATTGGCATAATCTGAAAAAAATACAACTGCAAGTTGATTTCTTAGAGAAACATTTGCAATTTGGGCTTTGTCATACAGATTATAGAAAACATAATCGTACAACGAACAAAATAACAGAACATACATGCGAAAACATATTAAAAGAAGGAGATACACTACTACAATCTTTGATAAGGCACCATTTTGTGTTTTGTAACGCGTCTATGTTGTATAGAACAAGCACACTGCTACAGCATGTCAATATGGACGACTATATAAAACACCAATTTTTATTACAAGATTGGAACACTTGGCTATTACTTGCACCATTTTCGGAATTCGCATGTTTACATATCTCAACAACGACCTTGGGTATTGAAACCTATTCAATAACCCGTCCAAAGAACATTAATGCATTAGAAGAGCGATGGAAAAAACAAAAGGAATGTTACGAATATGTACGAGAACAACTTCCGGAATATTATGATTACCCGTACATCGAAAAAGAATATGATGATTATGTAAATACTGCTTGCATGGATTTTTCATATGAAACGTTAGACTTTCGCAATGCAAAAAAATATGCTTCGCTTCTTAACAGTAAATCTTTAAGAGTTCGTTGCGCAAAAAATCGACTGTTGTTTTATCCCTACGCTATTATATCCAATTTGAGACGTATTTATGATAGTCATTCATCTTTTTCACCTTCGTAAAGATCCAACAAACTTCCCTTAATTGCTCCGGAAACAAAAAAATCTTTCACGCGCCTGCGAGCATTTTCTCCCAAATGCTTTCTCAAAGCGTCGTCGCTCAGCAGCGTATTAATTGCGCCGGCAAGTTGCCGGGCATTGCCGTTTTCAGATTCCAAACCGGTTTCACCGTCCGGACACACCCAATTCACCCCTGAACCCGGAATTGTAAACGTCGCTACCGGCAGTCCGCAATACATGGCTTCGATCATCGCGATGCCGAACGCTTCGTTCCGAGTGATGGAAGGAAAAGCAAAAAAATCGGCGGCATATAGATATTGCCTTAATACATCATCTTCCAAACGTCCGATAAAACGAATATTGGGCAGGTCTTTTGCCGATTCTTTCAACAAATCGCTCAATGGACCTTTACCCGCTATAACAATCACGGCATCACTTGAAATATGCAGAGCCGCTTCAATCAAATATTTCAATCCTTTATAAGGAACATGCCGACCAAAAGTAAAAATAATTTTCTTTCCTTCGTAAAGTTGCTTGATTTCAACAATTGCTTTTTCATCCTCTTCTCGTTTCTGCAATTTATCTTCATTGACTGTATTGGGAATGATTCTGACCTTATCGCTCTGTGATTGTAAAGGCTTTGAACCCGGAATATAAGTCGGAGCGGTTGCTACGATTTTATTGGCTCTTTTCAATAAACGGCTTTCAATCGGACGATAAAATAAGTAAAGAAAATTTTGAGCAATGATATCGGAATGCCAATGAACAATCAATTTCGTTTTTTTCGGAATGGATAATAATAAATATACGCTCCCTAATGGATTGGGAGTATGAAAATGCACGATGTCCGGCTCAAAGGTTTTGAAAACCTTTTTCAATTCTTTATAAAAGGAAAACGAAACGGATTGACTGAAAAGTTTGTCCCAAACCCCGCAACGAGTCACCGGTACCCCTTCGACTGTTTCCTTCACCGTTTGTTTTCGGTCGTGAAAACAAATCACTTGATGTTCAAATTCGGGTAAAACAGTCACAATGCTGCGACAAACATCCTCGATTCCACCGATATGCGGTGGATAATAGTTTGGAATATGTAAAATTTTCATTTTCACCGGTTCAATCAATTGTATTTTTCCAATTATTGGGAGTGAGTGCAAAAGTACGATTTTTTTTGTAGTTTTAATGCTTCAGTGTGACTAAAATATGATTCCCGTCGCTTTGGATGGTATGATAGTAGGAATCCAAAACAACCTGCCAATCGAAATCCTTGAATTCTTTTGCCGGCGCATCTTCCTTAACCGGTATATTCTCTTTTTGATAATTAAAATTAAAATATTCCCGAAAATAATAATCTTCCCAATAAGATTCTCCTCCCAATTGCGTCGAAGTTAATCGTTCAATCAGCGGATAATTTTTGGCAATATTCTTAACAAGAGGAGTGTAATCGAT
>JGI20166J26741_11300003_pt1 | contig 27464 bp, 19 predicted proteins | sample TergutCu122P5_FD_26741 | JGI IMG/M metagenome (IMG submission 26741)
TAATTCCCCATTTTGGAGGTATCAATAAAAATGTTGTCAATAGCTGTAGCGGAATTTTTTTGAATGCGAGTTGGGAAATTTACTACACTTGTCAAGTTGTTGGTTTTTAGTACTGGCTACTACTATTGTTGACTGATACTGTGGTTAATGTGACTACTATTGTTGACTGGTGCTGTGGCTACTGCTGTTGTTGGATGGCACTTTGGTTACTGTGACTACTATTGTTGAGTGGTACTATGGTTACACTGGATACTTTTGTTTCCACCAGCCGTAGTGCTTCATTTCACCATATTACCGCACGTCTGATGGAAGGACTACGTCGTTTCCACATCACACTGCATCCGGCTATCCCACTCTCGTTACCGATTACGCCGAAGTTTCACTTATGAATTTGGATTTAACTCCAGTGAAAGCAGACTCTTTATCGTGGCTGTCTAGATGAAACATACGTAAGAATGGACAGGTGGGTGGACACACAAAGGAATAGATGTAACACATGTGCTCTTCCATTGCATATTGTAGAAACAACGCATAATAACACGTACAGTTAAAAATACTTCAGTTCTATATTCTTGTATCATAAGTTGTGTAGTACCTGGAATGTAATTATGTAACAAAAGTAAAACTTTAATTTATATTTAAATATTAGCTTATTTTCTTCTCGGGTATTGTCGGCGCCGACGTCACAAAAAGATTGAGCCAATTATGTCTGTGGCTTTTGTCACTGTTATGAAAAATGCAGGTTGTAATTAATGCTAAATTGGATGCCAATGTAAACCCCGCTACTATAATTCTCCAGTTTTCCTGTTTATTGCCTTTTAGCTCATTGCCCGTCTTTATTACATAACACTGTTTTTATCCATGTAGACTCCATCCATATGACCTGACAAACACCACCCTAAGATACAGAACAATTTTGAAACCTCTTCGTCTAGAAGGGCGACATTTTATTCCAGTTCTTCATAAAAATGTTTACTTGGTGCTTAGCTGCAATAGGTACAATGCTAAGTATTAACAGGTTCTTGTAACTGGAATTTACAAAGCTTCAGGACAGAAGACTGTGCAAGAAGGCTCGTGCGTGCGTGCGTTGTCCTTGTGAGAAAGGACAATTTGGACATGAACATGAGAACAAAATTTATGTCGTGAGCCGAGAATCTCACTCAGAACAGTACGGACTAGACGAAAGAAGAAACGGTGTTGGATTTCCGACGGAAACGAAGTTCTGTATTCGTCAGTCTGTGCCACTCATACTTTCGGGACCCGCCAATCTCTTGTACAAAGAGTTACACAAGTCTCTTCCTCCCGGGTTAAAGCGGTCGCAGCGCGCATTTGTCCACCTTTCTGTGCCTAGTTCCAGAAGTTGAAATGACCAGAACTGAACTTCCACGTCCTTACACGTTACACTTCGCGTTGTTTTTAATTTTACCTATAAGGCTTATTTATCTTTTTATTTTTATCCTCCTAAGCTTCAGGATGTGAAACTGTGTAAAATATTTTGCTTATCATAAAATTAAATCTTAAATTTAAACGATAAACCTCAGGAACTGTTTATACCATATTGCCCGTCACTGTTGTTCAATATGGTATACGTTCTGCTTTAGTTTTTGCTTTACGTAGATAAAATATCGCTTATTTTACTTCTGCGATAGTTATTATGTTTTTAAAATTCTTCTGTCTGTCTGTCTGTCCGTCTTGTTATCTTAAAATGTGAAAATTTAAAAGCTTAGCAGTTTCTGTATTTACACCACATACTTTAACGCGAAGCAATTCTGCATTTTGACACAAATGTATTCATGCGCTTCCTAGCACTTCTGCAATGGACAACAAATTTATTTTCTAAATAATTATTTTTTCTTGTGGGTTGGGAACTGAGTTTTAAGACTAAAGTCCTTGATAGCAATAAAAGTAAACCGTTTCCGTACTGTTTGTTCGTGCATGTGAATGTCCACATTTTTTTAACCAGTCGACCGATTTTTACGAAACTTTGTTGTAAGGTATAAATTCGAGGGCACTCCAGTAACGTAATTCTTAATTTTCTTAAATTAGCAATAAGAATGACGGAATTAGAGAATTTTGAGGTGGGAGTAACACTGTGCTGACGGGTCCCGAAAGAATGTGTGGCAGAAAGACTATCACACATTTCCAAGTTCCAGTTATTATGTTTACATAATTTGTCATAACAATTTCGCTTTCACTTTTATAGCAATAACTAACGAATTGCTGTATCTAGGTAGGTTAAATTTGCAACATAATTAGATTATGTACATATTTACACAATATGTATGTAGCAGCGAGACCTGAATGAGAAGTGACGTGTCGTGTAATATAATTCTATGTTATAAATTTCCCTAATAGTTTTATCATTAAAGAGTTTATGGAATTAGACTTTTTCCATTCCGTTCATTACAATACATTATCTACAGCTTTAACCAACAAATGCACACACTTGCTCTCAGGTTGACAATAATGTTTTTTAAAAATATTGTTCTGAACCAAATGAAAATTGTGTGTCTTTGTTGTTTCAAAATATAGATATAGAATTTAAAAAATGGGTATATTTACGAATGATACTTGTAAATATCATCATAATCCAAACACTCACATGTCAGTTAATAGGTGGGAAATTATAGGGAAGAGAGGGGCACGTTTGAACATTTTAAATCATACCGTGATTTTAGAAATTTTCGGAAAACCACCGCTACTGCGATGTGGGAAAGCCAAAGGCCTTTAGTTTCACATTGAGTGCAGTTTATTTGGGCTATTTGTCTGACTGTGATGCCGTTGTTGTTTATTTTGAAGTACTAATATTAATTTTGTTGCTCTCACGCGTAATCCTGCAGTATTTACTCGAAGTATTCTTCGAGCACTGTCCCATATATTGTCGAAACGTTGATTTGTTAGGCTATCATTTACATACTCAAAGAAGATGATAATCATAAGCAGTGCAGGGCAGTGTCACATAATAAAATATCTTGACGTGAGGGGCACGGGTGAACAAAGAAGGGGGACACGCTTGAAGGGCAGTAATGTCGTACTTCTTGCACGAATCGTATTATATTTTGTCGATATATGATCTGTAAAGAAGGAAACAGGGTAAAACAGGGAAATCTATTTGCACCTGTAGCACAAAATGAATTAGAGAATAAATTAGTTTCACCTGCTATGAGTAATTAAATTTTTCAACGAAAGGGTAGGCTATAGCCACGTGGCATATACGTTTTATTAGGATTCTTTTTCTCATGTTAACAAAATATCCCATGCCAATTTTCCACGGCTCTGAACACATCACGTACAGCCTCTTCATGTTACTGGCATGAGACATTTAAGGCAAAATTCGATGTTGCACAAAACGACTGGATGAAGGCGAATCCCGGAAAAACAAAAAAACCGGTATTCTTGATGTCACAATTATAATCGCCTCTGCACATCCGTTTTCATGTATCATGAAGAATATTTTGTTTGGGCTTGAAAATTCTGTTTTTTGGCAATTTCCAAGAAAGCTTTCTTATTGGCACAGATCTGAAAGCGGCACCTGTTTTATGAGGTGAGAGTAATAAACTACCTGTCCTAACAGCGCAGTCAGTGGGCTTGACGACATCATCAATAGCACAAGTAGGCAGATCTTTTGAAAGAAAAGTGATTGAAGAAGAAGCTCGTTCGTATGCAACGGCAACACACAGATTAAGCAGCAGGTGTGGACGGCTGAGGGAAAAATTGAGAATTCTCTCTTTCACCTGAGAAGGAACGCATTTAAGATCTTGGTGCCAAGAGAAGACCAAGTGGGACTCCAAATTCCAAACCTAGTTAGAAAGTCGAAACGTGAGTTACAAAACTGCATGAAGAGTTTCCGACATTTCTGATTCAGATCGTACCACCCACCAAACTGTTGAATTTACAAAGGAAGATGACTGCGAAGATAGTGTGGTCTGCATTACCCAAACATTTGAACCAAACAATTTTGTACTGTTAAAAGTAAAACAATGAAAAAGTGAAATATTTTTTTGGGCGGATCCAAGAATTGGAGCCTCATGGTTATAACGTCAGATATCTGAATAAGCGACCCACATGTTGGATATTTTGTCTCCCAAAGATGAAGACACTGCAATAATAGATACCACTCACATTGTTCTGAAATTACCACATCCATTGGTTTTAGGAAACAATTGTAGAATAGTCACTATGACTTTTTTGCGTGAAGTCTTCAGGGTATAATGATAACTAAGGCTGATGTCTCTGTAGTTGAGTGGAAAGATTTCTGCAATTTGAAGTGAACAGTACTTTATACTGTCATAACTTGACATACACTTGTCACATACATATTTACCCGCAATATCATGATTCTTCATGAAGTATTAACAATAAAATGTATTGGTACATTTTATTGTAAAAGTTGACATTCCGGTAAAAATTTTGAATGTTCAAAGGTGCTCCTTTTTGGTTCAACGATGCCCAACGCGTGGGGTGGCTTTCAACACAAAACAGACGCAACTAAAAAGGGTTTCTTTTTAACACAAGCAGGCGTGGCTAGTTCTCATATTGGTTAACAAAAATCGGAACTACAATAGTGTATGTCATTTGTTGTTTTTTTCATCTTTCTCTTGTAGATCATTTACAAAGTAAGGATTTAAGAACTGTTCAAACGTGCCCCCTTTCCCCTGCACATGTATACCCCTATACACATATCACATCCTCAACACCTACCTCAATCTCACCCCTGCCAAGATTTTAATTTATTCGACAAATTAAGTCTTCTCTAGTTATATGGTGTACATCTTAAGCCCAACCGTCTTTGCCAGATATGCACTTTATATTATTTTTGTATTTTATATTTTACTTGTACAGTTGGTATGAATGCTTGTAACAATATTGAGGTCTGAACCTTGAAAGAATATCGATTGCAGCTGTAAAGTTGTTTATTTTTACATCTTGATGATCGCTCCTTGAAAGCTGAAAATTAAGGCTGTTAGTTGTGTTCGACGGATGTAGGAGTTGGTTTTATTGAGACTTTGTTTATCAGAAAAAAATTAGTCATAAATATAACATAAATTTCGAGTCCGAAAAATGTAACTTATATAGAATACAAATTCCAGCTCTTACAGTGGAGTGTGGAGTTTGACTGTCGGTTATTACTGCATGGCCGGTCCCAGAAGCAAGAGTTCGGAAATCCCTCCTGCCTAGCATTTGACACAATAAGCAACTACGCTGAGACCTACTGTTTTGTTGCATGGAGTTCTCACTTGAGCTCCACGAAATACCTTAGTCTAGTTCCATCTCACTCTAATGGCTACAGAACTGTCTTCTTCAAGCGTACAAGACCATTCTCACTTGTCTGCAATTGCTTTCCATTGACGCAGCATTATATCCAGCCAAATACATTTTTTGCTCCAGGTTCGACAAGTTATTGCTGAAGACCTGATCTGATGTTGGACATTTGCTGCTGGCCCACCTAACGTCCTATGTTGGACAGTTACTGTAGGTCCACCCTAATGTCATGAAAACTTCGTGAAATTATAAAAGTGACAAGACAGAAGTTTCTGACATCACGTACTTACTTACACCATGGAGTGCAGTCCTTCTTGAGAAGCTAACCGGTTTTCAGCTAGTTAAGAAACTCCCCGCATTTTATGGAACCCAAAGTTTCATCACCGCATTCACAAGTGCCCGCCACCTGTCCCTGTCCTTAGCTCTGAAATCACGTTGCAAACATTTTTCGATCTGTCGTGTAACCAAAGCACAATAACATAAGAGGGAAAATGGCGAAAGCTTTTTTTTCTTTCTTTTCTTTTATAGAACGAGTGTTTGACATTCCATGTGCTAAATGTATAGTATTAATATTAATATATTAATAATACGAGTATTAATATATTTGTTAACTGCAATTGGGTTGACACCCAGTGGCAGTAGTACAGTACACATTCACACACAAACAGTACACAGAACAACACAATGAAGCACAATACCTAGAACGGAACATAATATTACAGAAATTTTCCAGTGCCATTTGAAACAATATGAAGCCGCGACACAAAAATTCCTCATGCTAATGCATTAAAATGCAACGCCAGATGCTTAACGGACTCCCATCGACCTTCATGCTTTAGGGATGCAGAGCTTCATCATCCTGAAACATGCACACATACTGTGGCAACTGAAACTGTTTCTGCGTTACCGGTTCTTACAGACCAACAGCGACGATCAGAATACGAACATTGTCCAAACTTTCTAAGCATAACAACACAGAAGGAAATTTAAGATTACAGGAACATAAAGAAGAATGAAAATGAAGAAAACCCGTTTCTTTTCTCACTTAAACCCAGAAAAAAATAAAGAATAGCAAAAGGAAGTTTAAATATCACTCGAATGTTACTTCACAAGGAAAGAACAGCGAAAAAGGGGAGCATAATTTAATTTATGGCAATGAAAATGCTGGCCTAAAAATAACGGCTGAAAATGATTTGCTTGTGAAGAATTTGGAAAGTCAGGAGAGTTGTAATACAAATGTATGCGTTGTGGAATTTGGGGTGCATACACGTTTACATACAGGGGTGACGTTTGTTTTAAATGCCGTGGCTTGCAAAAATGCTTTTTGTGTTAATAAAATCACAACATTGAGTTGCTGTATTATGGAAACATAATTTTTTATGTAATCCAATTATTTATAGGCACTTTAATGTCTGTAGGCACAAGAGAGGCAGTGGAATTATAAAACTGTATTCTTCATGTAATATTTTACTGCAGTTGCAAAGTTCTGTGATTATTCTTACTGGCACACCTCTAAACCGGATTATTGTTTACAGCCAGGTGATACTTCAAGAATACTTTTCTTGTACTGTCTGTTTAAATATATGTTATTTTAGCGAAAGCAAAGAAATAAAAATCTTACAACTTAAGTTGAAACTGGTATTTGATAATTATCATATGTTATTGTTTATGCATCTCGTATAATGCTTTGTATACTACGAAATTTTACTTCTAATATTACAGAACTTGACACTGTGGTGTGTCGTCATGTGATCTATGTTATTATGTTGCGGCCTCTATTGCCTGCTTGGATGGGGAATACCAGTCAAAGGAGAACTTCTCTTCTTAAACCCAGCACACGTGTTTTCATTTTCAGTCCTAACTGAAGCAAGTTACAAGTAATGCATATTGACATGCCTGTGTTTCCTTGAATTTTGATATAAGATTTCGTTTCAATACCGAATTCTCTGCGGTGGAGGCCATTCACCCATTCTTCCCTTCAAATTAACAACCTACCACTTATTTCCGATGTTGTTCAATCCGGTTCACTGAGGTTGTCATATCCGGTTCACTTCTGCTCATTGACGTGCCTTTAAAGTCTATATTTATATTATCCTCCAACATGTGCCTCATTCTTATCAAATGGTCTCTTTTATCTAAATTTTTGCCACTAAAATTTTCTACGCATTTGTCGTCTCTTCTCTGCTTGGTTGCGTGCAGAAAGAAAATTAATTGCAATTTGAAAAAAGCTTCCCTGGGCATCATTACAAAAATAACAGAAAAAATATAATGTACACCCTGGCTACTACTCAGACTGCCCACACTCCAAGGGTGGAGAGTAACCTTTCTTGTAAAACACCACCCTTATCCCTACCCAGACCAACCCGAAGTGACGTAATTCAGTGGGGGCAGAAAATAAAAACAACTAAGGGGAAGAGAAAATATCGATCACGTGATACATATCACGCGCATGTCAGCTTTGTCTCCCTACCCCAGACGGAGCGTCGTGTAACCCCACTAGCTAGCGTATAGTGTGTGCCAGTTGCCACGAGAAACGGCGCCGCGACGCTCATCTGAATCGGTGTGGTTTTGTTTACGTTCGTAGTCTGTTGGGACACGCACGGACGCGCGGTCAACCGGCAGAGAGACGAAGGGAAGAGGTAAGTACGTGTAGTTCACCATACACCTGCAGACTGATGTTTATTACATCTGCTTTATTGATTGCTGTAAGAACCGGCATTTTTTAGCGGCGGTGATCAATTACATACCTAACACTGTTAGCTGTAGTAATTTATACGTTCTTGACACACACACACACACACACACACACACGTACATATATACATATATATATACACACGCACATACATAAGAAAATACATACATACATACACACATACATACAATGTTCAGTGAAGCATAAAATTAGTTCAAACATGTATGAAAATTCAGCTCCTACATCACAGAGAACACAGTATGTGTCTGTTACAAAGGCCGACTTTTTATGATGTTTGAGGAAACGGAAGCTGTTTAATGTCAGATTCGTAAGGAATAAGTATATACACTGTGTGTACAGAACGAAATTTTTTATGTTAAATTATGTGACGTGTCTTGTAGTAACCAACTTGTCTGAAAGCCTTAAATATTCTTATATTTGATGTTATGACATAAGATAGCCTTTAGATTTTGGCATTCTGGGTTACGACGCACTGTAATTTTGGAGTTGGGTTACCATCTTCCCGAAGTAACCTACTGGTTTCGCCGCATGAGCAGAATATACTTCCTCTCACTCGTAAATTAGGAGGAGAGATGGAGGTGGAAACTGCAATTCTTAAAACTAAAATCAGGATTTTAATTAGCCACTTTGCTATTACGTTATTTAAATCGTAATTGCAGAATAGAAGGGGACAGTGTGTCACTGACGAAGTACCGACATAACACGCCGGTCAGAATTTTATGCTTATTAGTATTATTCAGTGCAGTGGCGAGTTGTTACTTTTCATAAAAATACGCGGTTACTGTAATAAATAAATGAGGTGACGAGTCGAACAATTTGTGTAGAGCGCATCGGATTTTTTAACAAAAAGTTTTTTTCCTTCCCCTCATGTACAAACAAGAATTCAGAATCAAATTCCTGCAGATGAATTTTCCCGCGATTCGTTAACAGGACAGTGGAAAGTGTTTGACAAGGGATAATTCAACTCGTTAAAACACATTGATTGTCTTATTTATCGGCCTCATTCTGCATTAAAAATTCAGCATTTTTTTCACAAGATATATGCTTATGCCTCCTATGATTGTCCGAATAAACACATTATTTCCCTGGACAGAATTAACTATTCAGTCCTCGTAATGAAGATTCGTTAAGTTTTCTCTGAGGTAGGACCTGAATTTTAAAGCTGAATTTCGGAATTTAGAATGGCATGTAGGAAAGGATATGCGAAATACAGGAACTTACAGAAAGAAAAATTGACCGGAAAACCTGAAGGAAAGAGCATGCACGGACGAACCAGCTGTAGATGAATAGGCAGTCCTATATTGACAAGGACCTTGAGGAAGTAGGGAGTTGTTTGTGTTGAACAATTCTTTGTGAAGAGAAAATGAATTTTCGGGTTCAGTGAAATGTTCGAGAATATCGTAGCCACCTAACTGCCCTTAGCCATGTGAAATCCAAGTCGTTTCTTCCGTGGAACTAGGAACCAGCGGGCATCGCAGTGATCTGAGGAAGTAAACTTCGTGTAGTTGCTGATGTCATAACGTATTTAACGTCTTAAACCACAGTTGTTACCATTCGTACCACTTGCTTGTACAATGTAACATCTGAGTTTTGGTACACAGTGTATGTATTTATAGGTTTCACATGATTTTCAGAACTAGCAGAGATTATTTCCCCAAAACAGCATTAAATGATTGTTCTTTGTAATTGAGATGGAATGCCTTCTCTGTGAAGTAGGAATTAAAATTTTAGCCTATGTGTTTTTTTTTTTCCAAAAATAAACAGTAGGTCCGTAAATCGCAATGCTGTATGCTTTCCCCATTTTAACTTTCGAATTCGTTGACTGATTTTCTAGGAACTTCATACCTAGAGTACGTCGTCGGAGGCACCTCAGAACTTATATTTATGTAATAAGCAAAATGGCGGATGGGCGATCTCGTAGGGTGGGAGCGATCCTAGCGAGGCTTATTGTTAGGTCCTGCAATGATGTTTAGTAACAGGGCTTGGAATGGTATACAGCTTTAACAGGCAATGTTTCTGTAAATAGTTACATAAAAATATGGCAGCCGTGAACATCTGTTTCTTTAGTTTTTGGTTTAACAGTGATAACTAAGGAGCCACTGGAGCTATGCAGGTGAAATTTGGTACGGAATTTTAAACTTATATGTACATTGCATATTCCCTATTACTTGTTCGCCAACTTTATGATAAGCCGGCGATGGGAAGAATGGTGAATCCGTAATAACAGTAGCTTCCTTAAAACAGCAATTTTGTTCTTATTGGAATAGTGAAACAGAAATCTATGCAGGGGGAAGTTAAGGCTTTAAGATCTAGGTGAACGTCCACGTAGAGTATTAATCAGGTTAGTCAGTGCTTAAAAAGCTTAAGACAAGCCTTCGCTGATAATATATGGCCGACCATTCTTCCTGCCTATCTAAATCATCACACTGTCTCAATAAACACGTCGCCACATACTGAAATTCATCGCTGTCCGGTGCTTGCTTCCACTTCTTGTACCAGCACGTCCTTTTATTAGCAACGACAAAGGTGGCGAAAAATTAGTCATTATTCTAATGCATAAATGAGAACTGACAGATTATACCCTATGTCTATAAGGTTCTGTAGTGGGCGATATAAATAATTTTAACCCTGTGAAGTCGTTGAACTTGCATTTGGATTTGAAATTTCATGGACGTCTAGTTCAACTGAACGATCACGTGTCACATTACGAAAGCTATGATTTTGTTTACGTATCAGTCTGGCTGCAGTCATTTGACAAAACGGAAGATTAAAAAATTATCTCTACCCCGAGACACTTGCATCCACTCCACAATTCACACCCTGTTTATTTAAGTTTAATACTGTTAGGTTTTATCTATGCCACGGTATTGCAAATGGTCTCTTAGTTTTAGACCGCCTCGCCAAAATTTGTTTTCCATTTTTTAAAAGGCCTGAAGTTAAGGACCACATGGAATACTCAGAAGTAGAAGGGAGGATAATATTAAAATGAATCTAAAAATTTAAGTTTAGAAGGTGTGGACCGAATTTATTTCACTAAGAATAGGGATCATTGGCGAACCTTAATGAAGGTAGTTGTGAATCTTGATGTTCCTTACATTGCAACTATGCAACTATTAACTTTTCAAGAATAACTATGGTCCATGGAGTTAACTGAGGTAAATCGAAAATCTTGTCAGTTCGAAACATTTCCTGAAATTTTTATGCGATCTTCATGCAATCTCTATGCCGGTGATGGTGCCGTTTTGATCACGACTGGATTTTTTTTTTGTGGTTTCATAGTTGAGAGATGAGACAGGGTTATTGTTGGTCACAGTATTATTTATTTTGTGCTATTTAACGCAGCTGTCAGTAACTCAGATATCTATCATCGAATGGTAGTATGATTAGTGAATAATGAGGTGAAAACTGTAACAAAAATTGTGGACTAATTTGAGTTGCTTTCGCGGAATTCACCAGGATGGCTAAGGGAACCTTTGTGAATTCTCCAGTTAGGATAGCTGGTGTTTGGGTCTGTATTTAACATGGGACCTACCGATTGTCCGAGAAAGCAACTCACGTGACCTCGACTCTCGATACTGCAGCAATTTTCTGTCTGTTCGCCCTACTGTTTCAAAGCGTGCGTGATGAGACAAACACGTTACTGGTACAGCTGGCTTTGAATTTTCAATTTATTTTTCTGTGTCGCAACAGCCCAACTCGGGTCCAGGCCGCCCCATTGTTGGGGGTTCTAAATCACACACAACCGGTAGGACTCGTCGCAGATTTCAGTTTTCAACCACGTAGTAATTAGAATACTTTTTAAGTGGCGTATTTCTTTATCTATAGTGGAAATAATAGAAAGTAATCATTCTTTATAAGCCAATTAATTAAGCGCCACCACAAATAAGAATGGGTGACACTGGGCACATTATTAGATGCAGGTTATTGGTCATCTTCACAATGTTACCGCTTTGTGCCTGGAGAAAAAGTTCTGGACAGGAGGTCGGCTGCAGTGTCGGGTCGTTGCTGAGGACAGGAAACAAGATCATCTGCGTGTCCTAAATTACGAATGTACCATTTTTCCGGTCGTCCAGTCCGTATAAACGTCCGAGCTCTTTCACTTTTCCCTCTCGGTCTGTATCAAGACTCTGAGAGCACTGGACAAGTGGTCGAACAGCGGATCGCTGCACCTGTCTCAATCAGTAACATTTCGGATAGTGACTGAGTTACTGGCTGGACGGCCAAACGATTCATTGTTCGATTGCGGATAAGGACAAGCATTTTAAAGCGAATTTGCAGAATTGCGTTAGGGACGTCTGTCTGTCCGCATGCAAAATCTTCGCTCTCACTAGACGGATTTTTATGAAAATTAATATTTGAGGATTTTTTTTTTCGAAAATCTGGCGAGAAAATTCAGTTTTGTCGACATTCTGATCGGAATAATGGGTACTTTAAATGAACACCCATGTGAATTAATGACATCTCGCTGCGTCTTTTTTTTTTTTAGAATGAGAAATACTTCAGACAAAAGTTATAGGTAAAGAAGTAGATCGTTAACGAAGATCCATGTATTGTCAGGCCGTGCCAGTAGACAGAACTACAGAGTCTGTATATGAAAACCTGTGGTTACTGAACAAGAACTGCTGTGCGGATTCTTGACCATATTTTTGCTACTGAATCAGATCCCTTCTACGACGGTCTTTGCCTTCTGTTACTATGGAGTGAGAGTCTGAAACACTGTTTGCCGTATTGTCCCTACCAAATAAGTTTTCGTCTAGGACACTCTTTACTCCGCTGTTGTTGTGGAGTCATTTGTCTACAACAGCCTTTACAGTTCTTGTTTCAACAGTCTTAAAGGTACCACCATTCTTGCGTGCGACAGCTTTTACCCTATTTTTGCTACTGAGTAATAGACGATATGCAACTTTTACCATACTCTCCTTATTGAATAAGAGTCTGCCTTTGACAAATTTTAACCTACTGTTCGTATTTAATCAGAACCCACGTTTTCCCTGCTGTCGCTACAGAAGGTCTGTGTGAGCACCAGCATTTGTTATTGTGACGTAATATAAGACAAATCCAACGTGCTTCTTTATAGTAGGTACTAACCTGAATTTTGAGGCAGAATTTACTTCCGAAACATTGATAACCATTCCACCAAACTACACGGCGTCACACTCCCCAAGACAACAATTCTCGCAGTCGAAGCCGTGAAAACTTGAATTCTCGCCTGACTTGTTTTCAAAATGCCATGGAAACAAACTTTCTGACATGTGTTAATACGAAATGTTTGTACGCAAAATTACTTGAATAATATTTCCATGAAACTCAGCAGACTTCTTCTGAAACATTATGCATAGAATAACTGACGTACTGCAGTATGCGGAATTTTATCCACACCCACACGGTATTGGTTGGCGTCATTTATCAATAAGATGTATGAAAGGTTTTCGTACAAAATAGCACGGTGGCAAGTACGAAGTCGGTGAAAGTGAGCTACGGAATAATAAATCGATTTCTGTATAATATAATCTCATCGAGCAGTCATGGCACAAGAGTCATTGAGGTGGTAAATAACTTTCCCACCTCGACTGCAGCGTGAATATTTATTAGCATGTTCACAAGAGGCCGCCACTGAATCTCCTCCTGAGCCACATGACTGCAGGTCAGTCTCTTCTGGCATGTGATATTTTGCAGTCCAGCAGGAATTTCATAGATTTTCTGAAGAAGCTTCTCATTCTACTTCTAAGACAGTAGAAACTTTGACAATTTATTTACCAGAATACACGGCGTCGCATTTCATAAGACACTGATTCTCCTAGGCACAGAGTGAGAATCTGAAGACTTACTTTGACTAACCCACACACACCTGCCACAGACTACTGCTGCAACGTGCGATTTTATATTATATTGACATCTTCACCTGCCTCTCGCCACTAGCTTCTTATTTTTATGATTCGTTGTTAAATTTGTATTTCATATCGTTTTGGTGTGATATACTCTGCGCCCATCTTCTACGTGTTAATTTTTAAACAAAATACTGTCGTACTCTGTAATAGGAAGACCTTTACGTGAGTGTGGGAGTATTGCAGGCTGCAGACGCTTAAATGGCCTGACTTTTTGAAGAAATATGACGTAATGAATAACTACATGAAGCATGCTGCATGAGGAGCTAATAAAAGTTTCAAAGCTACTAAAGAAATGTCTTGCATTTTATAGAAACCTAAACTCTATTACTGTGTCTACAACAGGCCGCCATTCGTCCGTATCTTGAGCCAGATTAGCCCAGACCACGCTTCTCATTTCATTTCTTTGATATCAATTTTAGTATTCCTCCCCCTTTATCTATTCCTAGGTCTTCCAAGCTGTCTTTTTCCTTCAGGTTTCCCCACCCAAACTTTGTATGCATTTTCTTCTCCCCACACGTGCTACATGCCCCACATATTTCACCCGCCTCGATTCATTAAACCTAATAATATTTGGTGGAATAAAAAACATGAATCTTTTTTACGTCGCTCTACAGACTAACTCGGGTCTAGGCCGCCTCATAGTTGACGTTTATAGATCAAATGCAGACACACACAGCGGGTAGAACTTCTCTGAAATAGTGATCAGCTCGTCGCAGCGGATGCTACCTATGGAACAGACAAAAAACACAAAAGAAGATTATCCGTGACCTCGGTAGGATTCTTACCCACATCCTACACCTTCTCAAACACAATCAATTTACATTCTTCCCTCATCGTTAGAACGAACTTTCATCCTCGCCCCTCTAAAAGAAGGTAAGCTCTTTACAGGATCTACTGCCTTTTCTCCTACAGTCCATCTGATTTGCCGCGATCCTAACACGTTTCCTGCAAAAATGACTTAGTTCGTCCGCCAAAGTACCAGTCACTTCAGTGCCTACCTGAACCTAATTCATTCACCCTGAAGACTGATTTTCCATTGAATGTCGATATAAACTTGTGATCCTGCTAGGTGCCACAATTCCGAAGACTATCATATGAACAACACCCAGCATACAAGCCTGACATCTTACAGGTAACCGTATAAACAGGTAAACTGTCCTGTTACGTGTCCAGCAAACCCAGGAGGGAGGCAAAGGTATACCTTAACCCACACTCAACCCTGGCGCCAGAAGGAGTAGGTGGTCAGCGCCCCCCCACCCCCCTGCCGCATTACCACTGAGAAAGAGACCCGGCGTCCATTAACAGAAGTTTGAGTGGGCGTTGGGGACGATAGAGAGGTGCAGAAAATGTCGACCCCACTGGGATTCGATCCCTGGACCGTCCTACCTGCAATGCGTTTCTATACCGACTTCACTATTCCGGAAGTAAAACTTACAATTCTGGGGAAGAACTCTGAACTACAAGTGTGTTTTTACGTAAACATAGGATTATTTCTGTGCGTTAGTTGGCACGGCAGTGCAAGCACCGTCGTTGAAACCGGGGCACCTGAAGTAAATATCGATCTGCATGTTGGAGGTTCACCGTCAGTTCGTGCACTACCCAAGAACCCATAACACATGATAATGCACTGATGCTGTACTGCTCAATTAGAAGAAGTGGCAGAATTTCAGTATTTCTGTGTACGTGATAAGAAAAGGACTTGTCAATTCCACAGCATCTCTTGCTGTGCAGTGGAACTGTAAAAATGTTCGTTACAAATATCAGTGATCTCTCGGCCTAGATAACCAATGGCTTTTGTTGGAATGTACATTTTTTGGGGAAACTCCGACTTTTCAATATAAGTACATGTATCCTTATGCAGTGCTTTCGTGGTTTTATTCAGCTATCCCAAGCAAGTGTTTAATCATCCCTAGAGTGGGCGATCTAAAGTACAAAGTACAATCTGAGCTATGAAAAACTGCGTTAAATAAATAAATAAATAAAACCACGTTCATCGTGAGTCGACGGAATAAAATATGAACATGGGTGCGTTTCATATGCTCGATAACATTATTTTATTTTAATTTTTGAAAATGTAACTATGATAAAGGAAGAGAGGTGAGGTCTACATTTGTGTTCTGTAGAAGGAAACGTGACATGCTTCCGTCAGTGATCGGCATCATCTTTCGTATCTTCACTCGGTATCCCGCCCACCTCTCCCCGCTAAACAACCGGTACTCCGAGATGTTTGTTTGCCCGTCTCCAATCAGTGGCGCTAGCATCTATAGATTAAAATTTCCCCCAAGGTTTTGCCTCGTATTCTAGCAAAGACGCTAGTTAAGGCTCTTTCCCAGTGACAGTTACATTTCTTATAAATGCACGTACTTATTTATGAGAAGCGGCCCTTAAAATTTTCGGATGAAAACAATACTTTTCATTTTGAATTTTACAACAGTGCAGTTAGTAGCTCTTGAATTGCATGTGTAGAAAGGCAGATAGATTGATACGTAATACACGCGGACGCGGATAGGGTGGGGCTGGATGTCGTAGTCGGTATAGCGACGAGCTACTCTTGGGCGGTCCGGGAATTGAATCCAAATGTGTGTGCGATTTTCCGCACTCGTCCAGACCGGCTCTGGAGCCCACCCTGCCTCCTGTATAATGTATACCGGGTCATTCGCCGGGTACAGGGCCCGAATTGGTGTTGACCACCCACCACCTTTAGCGTCGAGGTTAAAGAAAGAGTAGAGCTATACCCCTGTTCTCCCTCTGTACTTTCGTGGCAGGATAAAAAGTGAAATTTACTTTTTTATATAGGGATTTATTACTTTCAAAATTTTAGAAAAAGAAGTAATTTTTGTAATGTCTGTCTTAATTTCTAACAGGCGTCACATGGACAGGTTTTGTGGCAAAGAAAAAATCATGCAAAATGGAAGTGTCTTTAGAATGGAATGATATTTATTTCAAGATGTGCATCAAAATCGGTGAATTTGTACTTGGGCAGTTAATGGCAAAACACACACGAAAGTGGCTGTACATTAAAGCTCGCTTTCCTTACACACAAGTAAAGGGAGCTAACGGTAAATAAATTTCTCTCACTCCACGACATCAGGAAAGTTTAACCTGCTGTTGCTTGAAAGCAAACACTCCTCGTCAATAAGTTGCAAATTAGGGCTGGTAACGTAAGCATTGGTGATTGTATTCTTCACAGTGAATATCATTGGATAGTTCAGTACACAGTTAGGCTTAGTGAGCTGCGTTAAGTACCGATTTACAACACCACATAGTCAGGAAATACGGGGCTATAAGTAATAAATATTATAGAGGCATGCTTAATCTGGAGTGGTGTAAACGGATGGTTCTGTGTTGATCCCAGTAAAAGCCTTCTTTACAGCGACGAAAGTTTCGCAAAGAAATCTTTGCCAGTTTTTCTCTGAACCTAGCTTAATAGAGACTGCTGATGTTCTGCTTTACAGATCTAATGTGTATTTTGCGTTTTTGAACAGAATTTATGAAGTCAAAGAAACGGCTGCACTTATATTGGTGAAATATAAATTAACAATAATTCGACCTTCATTCACATTAATGCCTCCTGGAACAAAGAAAGTAGGTAAATGAAATTAACAACTGAATCAACGTACTTACATTCTCTTAAAATTGTTGATTTAAATTGTGCCGACTGGCAGAACTCTTTGTTGTTTCTCAAAAAATAATTAGTTTTCAAGGAAATAATTTTTTTACACGAGACGAACACAGTTTAATACATTCCAGGAAATAGCCCAGAACCAATTCATAACCTGGCTTCAGTCTCCTACAATGCAATTTTTTATGTTTAGGATACTTTTTAAAATTAAACAGCACAAAAGTGAAAAAAACCCTCTATCTTTTAGGATTCTTAAAAAATTGAGAATTTAAGACGCCTGGTTTAATCCCGCACCTTTTTAAAATAACAGCCTATAAAATACATGCACCCCAGTCATTAATTAAATTTCCTTTAATGAGCGCTCATACGGACGGAAGAGTTGGATGCTCCGCGTGTCAAGTGTGGCCGACCCTTGGCCTCACTTCATGGCTATTTACTACAATAAATATTCGTGCATGGGAGAACTGATAACTGAGACTTTGAACTTGATAGTAAGAGAGACACATGGGAGACCATGGCGTGGATTGGTTGATAATGTAAATATGAATCTTAAATAGTGTGCGAGGAAGAGCAAGGAATTGCACTGGCTTTGCGTATGGTCCGGGGTCGGGCTGTAGTGAACATTCAACTCAGCCTTCGAATTTAATAAAAAGCACTGAACAACTCAATTGGCCAAAATACTTAGCGCCATCTAGAGGTGGAAGAAGTCGGTAAAATTTACCGGGGTCCTGGATTCCGGAAGGGGGCCCAGGGCCCGACCGTGTAACACATGTTTTTGTCTTTCTGGGTTTTATCACAATTTGTCAATTGTGCAAACAAACCGTTTCAGACCAAGCCCAAATCACACTGCAAATTAGAGTCAGTTTTTCCGATTGAAAGCAAAGATTTTCCGCCGGTCCGCCCTTGCTGGGTCTCGTTTTTTTTTTCACTGGGTCTCGAACCCCTATCGGCTGCCCTGAATATACTGTCAGTTTCTCAAGGTTGACTGTACTCCACGCAATGTGGTAGTTGTTTTACCAGCGATTCTTATGATGAAGGTTACATTGGCCAAGCGGCCTGAATGTCTTCTATTTACTGCCACTTCAAGAACAAGATCGTCTATTTCCAACCCACATGGGTCATGGATGTAGGTATGTGCCTTTCTTTTTGTTTGTTTTGTCCTACATAAACACCTTGAGCTGAGCCATCGCTTGCAAGCGGTCTTATTAAGTGTGTCAGAATTTAATTCTAAAATGTAACGGCAAGATGAGGTAATATGTAAAAGCTGAAGAACAGGAAAGATATCAAGTGACGGTGAAGGTGTAATTTTGATTGTGAAGATATTTAGCTCTACACGTTATTTACCTGGGCAATATGTGGAGGTGAGTGATCAACTTCAGAAACCCCTCCCGCTTTTCGCGCAGAAAACAAACTATGGTACCCACTGACATTGATACTGTGTGAGTCACAGAGCCTGTCTGAACATTTCTCAGGGAGAAAAATATCTTAAATTTGTCGATTATAGCCTGAAACTCTTTCATCGCCACCATGTTGTAAATGTTGACTTTCTAATTACATTCCTATATAATGTGTATTTATCTCTGCACCATATATTCCCATGCTCAGCCTCAGTGGTTCTCTTTCTATCGCCTTCAAACCCTAACCCAAAATTTGCCGTAACAAAAGTTGTGTACCCATTCGAGGTACAAAAATACATATCAGTTTATTACCCTTACTTAAGCAGCGCTGCTGGAGCTCTGTAGCCACCATTTCGCTCATCAACAACATTTTTATTTCTTACTGTGGGAAATAAAATTCAGTGTGCATCGCGCTGGGGCGCCAAATATGCGACAAGTTTTTAGCAAAATGACTTTCTACGTAGTTAAGTAGTAGACATGACCTAATAGGGCAAGTAGGGCTTTACCTTCAACCTATCACTGTTGTAGCACTGCTGTATTATCCGCCCCTGTCTAACATAATATGCTTGAGTATTATCTATTAAGAATTCATTCGGCCTGCACAGGATCGTATGAAATCTGATCATGCCGCACACTGCGAAGAAACGTAGATGCTCCTGACACATAACATTTCAAAATATCCAGCAGCAGGGATGGCCAAGTGACCGTAGGGCCTAGGCTATGTTCTGGACGACCGGGAAATCGGGGTTCCATTGCCTGTAGAGACAGTCCTCGTGACAGCGTCCAGACGATGTCTTTTGACCACAGCGACTCCTCATACAGTGAGTGCCAGGGGCTGTTTCCCTCAGGTTTCAGACTGTGTTTGCAGACTGACCACTTACGTATATCTAGTATCGAGGTTAATAATACTAAAACTATGGCGCCACTCGCACTTCTGCTGTAATGGCGTGGTACTTAATTACAAGAACAGTGTATCTCAAGACGTACTTCTACTTCAACGGTACACCTACTTTATTCTCTGCTTTTCTTCGAAACAACCGAAAACTCAGCCACGTCAGGATCTATCGATAATGCTGTACTACCAATAAGGCGACAGCGCCAGTAAAATCGCTACCACAATCTTCGGACCACCTCTATTTCCCATCTCTAATTTCAGGATTAATTTCTACGCTGTTCTTCTTAAGTATGCAGGAACTAATTTATGAGAATCTCTTTCACAATTTAGGACTGAAGTTGGTCAAAATTTTGCTTAATTAACAGTTCAGATCTTACGTGTAAGAGAACATGGATTTTCTTGAATATGAAGATCAAATTTTTAATAAGAACTAGGGAAATATTTGCAGCTTATACCGAGAACAATATGAAAGACTGTGTGCAAAAAATACCGAGTCTTTGAGCGTTAAACCTGGCGGCGCATGTAGAAACCATTTTCCCCTCAGAGGTGTAGCAACATCATACAATACTGAGTCTTTCAGACAACTAATTTCAGTATCGGTTCATGGACTGAACGCAAGAACACAAAGTTACCTACGTTACTTCCTCTCCTATTGTGTTCATCACAATGAAGTTTAGCTAATTAGTATGTTTTAGTTTATAGGTCATAGTCTACAAAGATTTGGCCACACTGAAAGGAATGCGAAGCAACGATATCTAGGTCGCACCTGGTGGTTAGTCACATACGCCGATGGAAAACCTCGATGTCACATATTGGAAATGGATATAGCTCGGTACTATTCAACAATAGCGCCTCATATCTTTCGGAAAATCGAGTATCGGATGACGCCATGCAAATAACATAAAAAATATGTCTAATAAAAAATAAATAATTCCACGAATTATCCATACTCGAATTTCATTAATTTACCACCGACAGTACATAATATTAGGAATTTGCAGTTTCTTAAACTAAAACACTTCTCTCCTTTTCTCTCAGTCTTCGGTTTTACATTTTGAATCAAGAATACTGAAGAGAATATGCAGAAAGAAAGAAAATGGGACGGTCGTGGGAGACACAATATTCATTACAAGAAAAAATAAGTTTACATCTCTTTGGGTTATCAGGCATTTTCCGCTCGTCCTGGTAAGAGTAGGTTGGAGGCAATGTATCATGTTTGGAACTGAAGGAAGTAAAGTCAGGGGAATTAGCCTGGTTTTGCATGCAGCAGAGAGAAGAATTTCAACAGTGAAGTTGGTTTGTGGGATATGCTGCGTGTAGATTGGTATAAAGTTACCGAAGTTTCGGAGGAGCCAACTGCCTCCTTTGTCAGGGTTCAAGCAGTCCGAGAAGAGGATCCTGAACTTGGAGGAAACGAGATCCTCCGACATGTCGTTACAATGCACGGATCTACACAGCATCACACTGCAGAAGGCTTCATTCTTAATCAGCGTCACTGTGAAAACCTCAAATATCGCATTTTGTGCAAGTACGGTACTGCGCTGAATATAGAAAAATTTTAAAGTGTTTCCTCTGCTGCACACTGCACTGTATTTCATCTGTATTGTGTTTAAAGTTTTCTGTCTACGTCAAAATGAACACACTACATTTCCAATGTAAAGACCAGTCCTGACAAATTTCCCTTGTGCATTAGCAAAGAAATAAATCATTAATAAAAAGAACACTTTATACCCTGACACGGATTACACCACGCTCTTCAGCTGGGCGGCATCCTTTTGATCATACATTGTTACAGATGTTTGTATGCACAGCCCAGGAAGTATAACGGCTATAAATATGTAATAGAGGAAGCTTATCGTTGTGTGATTATTAGTGTTACGGCAATGTGGATGGGTAATTTGAATTTTAACATTTTAAGACTTTTAAATTTATGGTCGAAGTGTGGGCGAAGAGTGCTTGAAATACTTGTTGGAACTACGAAATTTGTTGCTGAGTAATTCCCTGATGATAGCACATTGTTGCCGAAACATGTAGGAGTTTGCAACTATATGAAGCGTGTTTTGTTATCTATTTTATTGTAATGTAATTAGTACGTCTTGCCGGTTTTTAAAAATTTGCTACAGTCGCATTCATAAATATAAAACATGGGTATCTGAACTGGAAAACGGAATGAAATAAAACAAATAATTTATAGAGGACATCTGCAAAATGTAGCCATAAAATGTGGATTAACAATTTATTTGGGGAAGGAAAGCTCGATCACCACACACATTTCCGCTAATTTTCCTTCTTTTTAGGGCTACAAATTTTGGAATAAAATTTGAGGGAAAAATTAAAAAAACACAAAATAATGTTCTCTCCACACTGGCACTAAATGAAGTTAAGAATGCTTACCTCGAATTATCGGAAACAGACGTTCTGCCTCCATCTTGCCCCACCTTAAAATTTACCCTCACTCTCCACCGCACATCTAATTCTCTCGGTGGTTCTGAAGACAATGTCCCCTCTAACTACGGCTTTCCAAATCATACAGGCTTCATATCTTAAGTCAGAAATTTGTCACATAGCAATAGCCTTCAGCAGTTTCAACAGTCTTACTGTTCTCGGTGCAGGACACGTGGTCCAGCCTGCCTGTTTGTCCGACAGTGTAAGTGACCTCAGCATTTCATGACTATCTATAGTGCGAAAGTATTCCTCTAAGGACAAATTAATTTCTAATGCACGAACTAATAAATGTAACAGTATATAAAACTTAAAAAAGAATGCGGGGAACTACACCTGGTTCAATGCCTTCATGGCGTGTGGCGTAATTAAACATTGTGATAAATTTGTGTTTATTACTTTACCTCCCTTTTTTTGACTAATTCCTTCCATGGAGGCGAGTCCTCGCTTAGAAGCAGACAGCCAATCACTTGACAACAAATTCTCCGCTCTGTGTAGAACCTGAAATTGCATTACCGTTTTCTTCACAGTAGCTTGCCACTGGATCATATACTGGGCTGAATTAAATAAAGTCCATATCATCAATCTTAACTTTCTCAAGAGCAATTTTACTATTATCGTATTATTCATACATACAGTTTTTATGCGGTCTTTCTATTCAGATTTTTAATAGCCTAATCCAATGTTTTCTTGTTCCCAATGTGGCCTTCCCGAGATCTGAAAACGTGTACTGTTTGAATAATGAACGTGTATGGAGGCGAAGACTGGATCATCCGAACTGAGTGTAAATTCTGGTACGTTTTTAGGCAAATTGGGTGGCGCTGCCATCCACATACAGTAATGTCAGGTTAGACTTCTAGGTGCATCCCAACTTTCGTATGAGGATTCAGCTTCTATTCTGGTATTTTGATTTGAATTCTCTAGGTCTAGATAGCATATTTCTCCAAAGTATGATACCCACGTACAAGAATGCATGACGTAAAACCCCACAAGACCACAATCCGAATATTCGAGGTCGTAAAAAGACGAAAACCCATACTCAATTACTCGTGTGAATAAGTCACATTGAGTTGTTCCCTTCACTCTTGTGTACACAACTTTGATGAAAGTTATCGCTAGTATCTTCACTTTGAAGGCACGGCTGACGGTGCTGTCGTTGTCTTATATCAACTCCTAAATCTTCTTTTTTATGTCTGTCAGCTCGCAAGACGGCGTGTATGCCATTCTCTCTGTCTGATTTCTATAAACATTTTTCATGTGGCTAATTCAGCGTGTATATAATACCGTATCCACTGCAGCTGTAAGGCCTATCCAATTGAAACACTACACTTCGATGCTCACTCAACAAAGCGAATGAAACCACCTGTAACACTCACTGTGCAGTGCAATGCCGGCGGTTTGCTTTATTGTACTGCCGGTTTCAAAGTAACAAGCATTGAGCTGGTTTTTGTAGTGGTAACAGGCGAATGGAATTAAGGCCAGAACACCGACTGCATAGTCGGTGTTCTGGGGCGTTTGCGACGTTATCAACACTCTTTCCAAGAAGCAGTACGGGATATTACCTTGATACGACATGTTGGCTTCCTTACATAAGCTTTCCAATTCATCCATCACCAGTCATTTTGCTGTCGACCTCATATAGTTCGATATACGGACAGCGTCCTGTAATATGCCATAAAAATAACGTAACATACAAGTTTCTGTTTATTTAAATTTTTGGGCTATATCGCTGTCGTTGACTGCGTTATAGCCCGGACCATCAACGTCATATTCTTTTCCGCCACCGGGGCTACCTTGTTTCATTGCTGTCCCACCGCATTTGCAGCAAACAAACCTTTTTAAATGACTACCATCTCCTGAGGCGTAAGACTACTTTGCTTGGTAAAGTTTTACTGACTTTTTGGAAGTGGTTTCTGTCTTCATATTCAGTGCAGAAAGTTGGAGTTTGGAGGAAATTTACCTACGTTTCAGAGGAAGACACTGTCTCCGCAAACCCTCAAGACAGAGGCAGTAGGCCTGTTCGAAATATTTGTAAATTTGTACTGGGATATATGACGTTAAATTTCAGAAAACAGCAACCTTGATATTCAAATCTCGCACACGAACTCTCTTTATCAATTTTCCAGTCCACTCCATGTGCTCGCACGCTTCATATTTGACACGCGTAGGCGTCTGTCTCATGTTTACCTGATGTATTCAATTCTTATCGACAAACTGTAGTTCACATCCCTGTTTTTTTTCTTTTACCAGTAGGGTGTTTTATCCTTCCGAAATGTATTTACTGAACGTCTAGCTTGCCTACACGTAGCTATGTGTGCTGAAAACCTGCTTCAGTCTCGCTCCGGAACCTATATTACAATAATATACACAAATTAAATTCATAAACATAAACACACTGTATATATTGCAGAGACGAATTGGTTAATTGCTTTTAAGAAGCCAAAATCGTTGTTTACCCTTAGAATCCCGAGTAGCTCGGAAACGCGCAATGTGGGTAAATTGAAACCTTTTAATCGTTTAAGTCTCTGGTGTATATAATTACCTCAGAGCTTTAAGGTGTTAGTTTTAAAAACATGTGACTCTCAAAACTAATCCCAATACAACGAAATCGTTGTTGGAATCTAATGTTCCTCGCAGAGTGCTTGTGAAATTCCAGTCTTTCGGGTTGTGACCGTCTAAATTTGGACCTGTAACTCTTAAAGTTCGGAAGGATTTTACTGCCTTCGAAATGAGAGGCACTATTCGTCCAGCGACACAGCGTCACACCCTAGAAGACTGGAATCTTCAACCTGATAGTTGCTCACCTGGTAAAAGAAATCCCATACGGTATGGAACCCGAAAAATCTCTCCTGTTTCCAAGGCCCGTCACAGGACAGCTGAAACCAGTTGATAACATTTTTGGCTATTTCTTCAAGGTCCATTTAAATGTTAAATCAGGTCTGTTCTCTAGCCTCCAAAGTCTTCACACCAATTTTTTCTCTTTGACACTAGCAAACAGAGACGCTGTGGCCTTGTGAGCAACACTCCTACTTCGAGTTTGTGTGACCCACATTCGCCTCCGCACTTACACAAGCTAATCATGATTTATGTTTTTCCTCAGTACCTCTGGGTAAACGCTGCCATAGCACGCCAAATCATACCAAAACAGACACTTTTCACATTTTATAATCACTGTTCATTCACCGTCCTAAATTTCCATGCTATATAATCCAAACTAAGGACGGCATCCTAAGACACACCATCAATAGCACAATCCATTAAATATCTCCACCAGTAGCAACGCCCGTCATTAGACGGGATCTGAGCCAGTTGCGCCTCTCCCATAAACATGTAGTTTCACCTGGGTGTGTTCTATGGAATTGGACTTTATGGGCACATTAATAGGTTAATTTTTAAACTGAATTGGTTGTTAATCGTATACTTACCATTGTTCAGTGTTAAGTACTGTTAACATAACTGAAAATCAGTAATTCTAAACTAAAAACTGAATAAGCTACACTAAACTGCTATATCATTGACCGGATGACTTCAACCATGTGGCCGTGAGCATATTTAGCTCAGCTCAATTGTCACCTTTCGTGGTGTATTTAACCAAATCAGCAAAAGGTTGAGAGGGAAGGCCACAGTGTGAACATCAAAAGAATACTGGGTTACACAGGTCAACGCTTTTGTGATATCATGAAACGAGTAAAGATCTAGAAGAACAGAACTAATCTACATTACAACAGATGAACGAAAATGCCGTCACTTTCAAGTGTATTTTATAATGTTTATTGTCTAATGTGTAACATGTTTTGTTTTATCTGTGAGCAACACATTTCTTAATTAAGATGACTGAGATCTCAGTAACAAAAAATTCGCTGGTTACTAGTGTAAATTGAGTTTTTCGTCATTTTTTAAGAAGTATGTTATATGTAAGGGTTTTGTCAGTTACTTCAATTCGTCCCTGATAATGGCTTACAAATAAGCCGAAACATGTTGCAAATTAGGCAAAAACACTGTCGAGTATAGTTGTGAGTGGATGTTGTATTTTCTGTGTTGTGTGTACGCGACATAACTGGGTGTCTCATACTAAGATTATAATCTACGCCACTGGTAAAGATCCATTTCTTGTCTCACACAACACAGTGTGCCTTCTTTCAAAGGACAAGTCGGCGGTATTGTAAATGGAAAGATTCGCTCTTCAGCGCAGCAGTCGTACGGATCATATTACTAACGTGCGCGCCAACTGCCGTCTTACTGAGCACATTTTTTATGCGTGTGCACAAAATTCAGAGTGGTACGGCACACATAACTAAATGTGTGTGCAAAATGCAGCGTGTTATGGAGCACATATCTAAATGTGTGCACAAAGTGCAGAGTGTTATGGAGCACATAACTAAATTTATTTAGTCAGTGCTCTAGTACCTCAGTGTTAGAAGTTTCCTCAACCGTCATTTGAGAATGTGATAGTTTATAAGAGATAGAAGGTACGTTCGTCGTACATATCGGAAACCATACTCTATGACACCATAAGCGTAGAAAGGAAGAACAGGAAATAACAAATGCTTGTCTGTTACGAACTTGTAACCGTATTGTTTATGACCAGCTTATCGAATTTAGTCCTATTAGTTTGTTTTGTATACAGTGCAGAAAAATGTGAAAATTTGTTGCCTTGTTTTAAAAAAAGCTGGAGTAGGGTCCGCAGTTATTGGATATTTCTGGCAAAGATATTAATTACACACCTCACCGACCCTTATCGCTGGTTGTTACTTTTCATTTTATTACTTTATTCATCGCAATCTTCGGTTTTCGGAACTCTACCAGAGATATACACTTAAACACAACATCTACTATATGTACACAAAGGATTCTGCATTCTCCGCAAACCCTTCACGATTTTCCACAGGCTAAAATCTAAATGCGTCAGACTGGGTCTTTGCAAGGACCCTGCAGTAAGCCGTTCCGTCAGATTCACTTTCCAGAAAAGACTGCGTCAAAATATGTACAGACCTCGATGCTGAAACATGGCATTGTACCATCTTATTGACAAACTATGCTACCATCATTTTGATCATGTAGCTATGGAATCAGGTAAATCTCCTGCAGCAGAGAGGCAGTAAACATGGTGACTGAGGTATGGTGCAGCCAATGTGGGAAGTATTAGGGCTCATTCACACTGCAGGCCGAGCCGAGCCGAACCGAACCTGACCGGACCGAGCTGAACCGAGCCGAGCGAGTGACTATTCACATTGCAAGCCGA
>JGI20166J26741_11311114_pt1 | contig 27459 bp, 22 predicted proteins | sample TergutCu122P5_FD_26741 | JGI IMG/M metagenome (IMG submission 26741)
AACTGCTCGGCATCGAACGGCGCCAGATCGTCGGCCCCCTCGCCAAGCCCGACCAACTTCACCGGCACGCCAAGCTCACGCTGGACCGCGACGACGATGCCCCCCTTGGCCGAGCCGTCGAGCTTGGTCAGCACAAGACCCGTCACATCCACCGCATCGGCGAACACGCGCGCCTGCGCCAGGCCGTTCTGGCCGGTGGTGGCATCGATCACCAGCAGCACCTCGGTCACGGGCGCCTGCTTCTCGACGACCCGCCTGATCTTGCCCAACTCGTCCATCAGGCCGACCTTCGTGTGCAAGCGGCCGGCGGTGTCGACGAGCACGACATCCATCCCGTCGCCGATCGCCCGCTCGACGGCCTGGTAGGCCACGGATGCCGGATCGGCCCCCTCGGCCCCGCCGACGGTGGGGACGCCGACGCGCTCCCCCCACGTCGTCAGCTGCTCGACTGCCGCCGCCCGGAACGTGTCGGCCGCCCCGAGAAGCACCCGGTGGTCCTCGGCCACCAGCAGACGCGCCAGTTTGCCGACTGTCGTGGTCTTGCCCGTTCCGTTCACGCCGACCATCATCACCACGGCGGGCGTGCCGCTCTCATGTTCCAGGCGAAGCGAACGGTCCAGGCCGGGGTCGACGAGGGCCACCAGTTCGCGCCGCAGCACCTCCTTCGCCGCGACCGGGTCCGCGATGCCCTCGACGCCGAGCGTGGTTCGCAACGCCTCAACCAGTTCGGTCGTCGGGCCGACGCCCAGGTCGGCCGCGATGAGCGTGGTCTCGAAATCGTCCCACACGTCCGCGTCCAGGCGATCGGACGAGAGCAGCCCGGCCAGGGCCCGGGCGAGGCCGTTCTGGCTGCCGGCCAGACGCCGCCGCAGGCGCACCATGCGCGAGGCGGGCGCCTCCGGGGCTTCGGCCACCGCCGCGACCGCCTGCACTTCCTCCACGACGGGCACCTCCGCAGGTGCCTCGGCGGGCGCGGCCCAAGGCGCCTCCACCGCCGGGACGGCCGGCGTCTCGACCGCAGGGCGGCGGCGCGAGACCGCGAAGACGACGACGGCCGCCACGATGACGACGAGCAGGACGACGAGGGCGATGATCTGCGCAGTGTTCACCCGTCCACCCTATCCGGCGATGGGAGAACGGCTCGCCCGGCTCACCGGTCCACGAGCCGCTGGGACACCACCGCCGAGACGCCGTCGCCCCGCATCGTCACCCCGTACAGCGCGTCGGCGATCTCCATTGTCCGCTTCTGATGGGTGATGATCAGGAGCTGCGACGTCCGACGCAGGTCCGCGTAAACCTCCAGCAGCCGCGACAGGTTGGTCTCGTCGAGGGCGGCCTCGACCTCGTCCAGGATGTAGAACGGCGAAGGCCGGGCGATGAACAGGCTCAGCAGGAACGCGACCGCCACCAGGGAACGTTCGCCGCCCGACAGGAGCGACAGGCGCTTGACCTTCTTGCCGGCCGGGCGGGCCTCCACCTCGACGCCGGTGTTCAGCAGGTCGTCCGGATCGGTCAGGACCAGCCGTCCCTCACCGCCGGGGAACAACCGGGCGAACACCTGGGCGAAGGCGGCCGCCACGTCGGTGAACGCGGTGGCGAACACCTCCTGCACACGGGCATCCACCTCGTCGATGATCCCCAGCAGATCCGTGCGGGTGCGCTTCAGATCGTCCAGCTGCCCCGCCAGGTAGGTGTGACGCTGGCTCATGGCATCGAACTCCTCCAGCGCCAGCGGGTTGACCCGGCCGAGGAGTTCCAGGTCCCGCTCGGCGGTGCGCAGACGCGCCTGCTGCGCCGCCCGGTCGTACGGGACGGGCTCCGGCGGTTCGAGTCCCTCGGCCTCCTCCAGCGGCGTGAGCAGGACGGGCACCGGCTGGTCCGGACCGTATTCCGCGAGCAGCGCGTCGGCGTCCAAGCCGAGGTCGGTGAGCGCCCGCTCCGACAGGCCTTCGACGCGCAGGCGCTGCTCCATCCGCGCCAACTCGTCCTTGTGTACGCCTTCCACCAGAGCTTCGAGTTCACCGGCTCTTTCCCGCGTGATCCGCCGGCACGCCGCAAGGGTTGCGTCCGACTCGATCCGGCGGGCCTCCGCGGCCTCGCGTGCGGCGGACGCATCGCGCAGCGACGTTTCGAGGAGCCCGAGCAGCCAGCGCGCCGCCGTGACAACCCGGCCCGCCGCCTCCCCTTCGCGCCGGGCCGCCTCGGCGCGCCCAGCCGCCGCGGCGGCACGTTGCCGCTCGGCCGTCGCCGCCCGGATCAGGGCATCGGCCCGCCCCGCCAGCGCGCCCGCGCGTTCCTCCGCGGTACGCAACGCCAAACGGGCCTCGGTCTCCGCGACGCGCGCGGCTCGTTCCGCCGCGGCCAGCGTCTCGCGGGGACCCGGGTCGGGCTCGGTCACCCCACCCTCGGCGTCGGCACGGCTCAGCAGGTCGTCCAGCCCGGTCAGCGTCGCCTCGTCGGCACGCCGGGTCTCGCGGATCGCCGTGATGGATTCCCCGATGCGCTCAGCCTCCGCGCGCGCGGCCTGCTCGGTCTGCGCAACGAGCGCCGCCCGCCCCACAAGGCCGGCCAACTCCTCCTCGCCCGCCTGCCGGGACGCGCGGGCACCCTCCCAGGCCGCCTCGGCCTGACCGGCAGCGCCGCCCGCCTGGGCCAGGTCCGACCGCGCCTGCACGAGCGCCGACTCGAGCGTCGCGCGCTGCTCGCGCGCACTCACGGCGGCAGCCTGCACGTCCAGCCGCGACATGCCGCCGGCCGACCCACCTTCCGCGCGCCACCGCGACAGCAGCGCGCCGTCGCGGGTGACGGCCGTCGCCTCGGGATCGGCGAGAATGACCGCGCGGGCCGCCGCCAGGTCGTCCACGAGAACGACCGTAGCCAACAGGCGAGCCAGCGCGCCGGCGATCAGGTCGTCGGCCTCGATCGCCTCCAGCGCCCACCGGCCTCCCGCCGGAGCCGGGGCGGGAGGTGTCCCGGGACGGAGCGGGGAGCCGCCGACCACGAACTGGGCCCGTCCCCAGTCCTGGGCTGCCAGGAGGGCGAGGATCTCGGCGGCCGCATCCGGTCCGGACACGACCAGCGCCTCCGTCGCCGGGCCGAGTGCCGCGGCGACGGCGGTACGCCAGTCCGGTTCGACGTGCAGCCGTTCGGCCAGCGCCCCGAGGACGCCCGCGACGGCGTGCTCCACCAGCGCGCCCGTCGCGTCCGCGTCGGCCAGACTCAACTCGAGCGCCTCCAGCCGGGCGGAGGCGCCCGCGTGTTCGCGTTCGAGGCGTGTCGCCTCCGCCGTGGCCTGCGCCAGACGGCTCCGGGCCGCCTCCCAGGCGCGCTCGGCCTCGTCGGCGGCCTCTCGTTGGCCACCCTGAGCGGTTTCGCACGCGGCGATCCGGTCCGCCAGGTCGGCGTGGTCACGCCGGGCGATCTCGGCACGCTCGCCCGCCTCGGCGGCCCGGGCCGCCAGACGGGCCTCCTCCTCGGCGCCCGCCTGCAGCCGTGACCGCAGCGCGCTCGCCCGGCCGTCCAGGCGGGCGCGGCCCTCGCGTGCGTCCGCCGCCGCCCGTACTGCCGCCGCGTAGGCCCGGTCGGCTTCCAGGCGGGCCTGTTCCGCCGCGGAACGCTGGGCGGTGGCCGCCGCCAACGTCTCCTCCGCCGTGACGGCCGCCAGTCGCAGGGTCCGCTCCTCGGCCCTGGCCTCGTCCGCCTCCGCCTCCAGCACCCCCGGGTCGCGCCCGGTCACGAGCGGCACCTGCGCCTGGGCGGCGTGGCGGACCCGCTCGGCCGCCACCTGAGCCGTCATCGCCGTCCGCTCCCGCACGCTCGACAACCCGTACCACACGTCCTGCGCCGCGCTCAGCGCCGGCAGCGCCGCCGCCGCGGCCTGGCCCGCCTCGTCCTCGGCGAGCTGCGCCTCACGCAGCGACCGCTCGCACCGCTCCCGGACGGCCAACGCCGCCGCCTCGTCCGCCAGATCCGTCTGCAGCGCCTCGCGCGCCCGGGCCAGATCGTCCGCCAGGAGGCGGGCCCGGGCGTCACGCAGATTCGCCTGGACGATCCCTGCGCGTCGCGCCACCTCGGCCTGGCGCCCGAGCGGCTTGAGTTGACGTCGGATCTCGGCGATCAGGTCCGAGAGGCGCGCCAGGTTGGCCTGGGTCGCGTCCAGTTTGCGCGCCGCCCGCTCCTTGCGCCGCCGGTGCTTCAGGACGCCGGCCGCCTCCTCGATGAACCCCCGGTGGACATCCGGCGTCGCGGCCAGGATCGTGTCCAGCTGTCCCTGCCCGACCACGACGTGCATCTCGCGGCCCATGCCGGTGTCGCTCAGCAACTCCTGCACGTCGAGAAGGCGGCACGGGTGGCCGTTGATCGCGTACTCGCTGCCGCCGGTGCGGAACAGGGTGCGGGAGATCGTGACCTCGGTGAAGTCGATCGGGAGCGCCTGATCCGTGTTGTCGATCGTCAGCGTCACCTCGGCCCGTCCGAGGGGCGCCCGGCCGGAGGTACCGGCGAAGATGACGTCCTCCATCCGCGCCCCGCGCAGACTCTTGACGCCCTGCTCCCCCATCACCCAGCTCAGGGCGTCGACGATGTTGGACTTGCCGGAGCCGTTCGGGCCGACGATCGCCGTCAGGCCCGGCTCGAACACGAGTGTCGTCGCGGAGGCGAAGGACTTGAAACCCCGCAAGGTCAAGCTCTTCAGGTACACCGACCCTCCCCCGTTCCCACCCGGCCGCCACGTCGGACGCGGCGCGCGCGGCTCTATTCTGCCAAGCCGGCCGGCGCCGACGATACCTCGTCTTGCGGTGCCGGCGTCCCGGCGTGATGGCGGAACGTCCACAGGCGGTTCACCACGAAGTTCACAGGCGTCCCGAACAGTACGCCGATGAGTTGCCCCCAGTACTCCCGGGCACGCCAGCCCGAATCGCCGAAGAACGCGCCCGGCAGATACACCGGCGAGCCCGGGTGGGTCAGGGCCACCTTGATCACGAACCCGACGAGCGCGCCCAGCACTCCAGCGGCCATGAAGGCCACGAGCCCCCGCCACCACGTCTGCCGCGTGCCCTTGAACGTCCACGTGCGGTTCAGCTGATAGTTCCACACGTTCGCCACGACGAAGGCCACCAGGTACACGATGTAGCTGTACCGCAACGCCCAGTCGGTGCCCGGCACCGTCCAGAGCGGATTGCGGGCGTACTGGGCCCCGCCGTTCGCCTTGTTCATGATGAAGGCGACGAGCATGTTGACGATCACACCCGATGCGCCGACGATCGCGAACTTCACGAACTGCGTGGCAAGCCGGTGCCAGCGGCCGGTTGCGGCTTCAGCCATGTCGGAGTGCCCTTTCCGTGCAGGGGACGTATGGGCGGCCCCAGGGTACCCTGCGCCGCCGAACTGGCCCATCAGCCACCGTCGTCAGCCGAGGTCGCATCGATGGCGATTTCGGTCCGAATCGCCTCGTAGGCCCGCCGGGCGGCTTCCTGCTCGGCCTGCTTCTTGCTGCGGCCGCTCCCGCCAGGGAACTCGCGGAGTCCGACGCGGACGTGCGCCTGGAACTGCTTCTGGTGGTCGGGGCCGGACTCGTCGACGACGTAGGAGGGGGTCTCGCTGCCCAGCTCCGAGCAGGCCTCCTGCAACGACGTCTTCCAGTCAAGTCCGGCGCCGAGTGTCGCCGCATGCTCGATCAGGGGAATGAACAGGTGACGGATGAACGTCCGGGCGCCATCCGGCGAGGTGAGATACATCGCGCCGATCATCGCCTCGGTCATGTCGGCGAGAATGGACGTCTTGTCCTGGCCGCCGGTGGCCGACTCGCCCTTGCCCAGCTTCACCAGGCGACCGATGCCCAGATCGCGCGCCACCTCGGCCAGGCTCGCGGAGCTGACGACGGCGGCCCGCAGCTTGGCGAGGCGACCCTCGGGGGCCTCGGGGAAGGCCCGGTACAGGTACTCGGTGACAACGACGCCCAGGACGGCATCGCCGAGGAACTCCAGCCGCTCGTTGTGCTGAATCTGCCCGTTCTCGTACGCGTACGAGCGGTGGATCGTGGCCAGTTCCATCAGGCCGGGATCGATGGCCACGCCCAACTGCCCCAGCAACTCGAGCAGGGACGACCCGCCACCGGTGGGCGGCACGGCACGCCGCGGCATGTTCGCTCGCTCAGACGTCGAGAACCTGCCGGCGGGCACCACGGGGACCGTACTGGCCGCAGTCGGGGCAGACGGTGTGCGGCAGGTGGCGCGCACCGCACGCCGGGTTGGCGCAGGCCACCAGCGTGACGGGGGTGGCCTTCCACTGGGCGCGACGGGACCGCGTGTTGCTACGGGACATCTTCCGCTTCGGGACTGCCACGGTAACTCTCCTTATGCCACTTTGGCCTTGAAGGTCGGGACGGGCGGTGCGATCCGCGCCCACTGTTCCCCGACCGCAGTCTCCCAGTCTAGCGGCAACGCCCAATGGTCCCGAAATCCCCGACACGCGGGATCGTGCCCGGCGGCGTGCCCCACCGGCGTGGCGTGGCCGAATCGGCCGGAGACGCCGGCATGTGATAGGCATGCAGGGTGCTCGATGTCAGTTATCCCATCGCGCGCGTCCAGTTGGACAACGGGCTTGCCGTTCTGGCCAGCCACGATCCGCTCGCGCCCGGTATCGCCGTGAATCTCTGGTATGCGGTCGGCTCGGCCGACGATCCGGCGGAGGCGACGGGTCTGGCCCACCTGTTCGAGCACCTGATGTTCGCCGGCTCGGCCGGCGTCGCCTCCGGTGAGCATCTGGCGCTTGTGGAGTCGCTGGGCGGCTCGGCCAATGCGACAACCAGTTTCGACCGGACGAACTACTACGAGACGCTGCCTGTCCACGCGTTCCGCCTGGCCCTGTGGCTGGAGGCTGACCGGCTGGGCAGCCTCACGCTCGACCAGGGGAACTTCGACACGCAGCGCAGCGTCGTGCAGGAAGAGAAACGCCAACGCTTCGACAACGTCCCCTACGGCGACCAGTTGGCGCTGCTGCTGAAGCTCAACTTCCCCTCAGGTCACCCCTACGCCCGTCCGCCCATCGGGTCGATGGCACACCTGGACGCCGCGAGTCTTTCGCAGACACGCGCGTTCCACCAGGCGTGGTACCGTCCGGACCGCGCCAGTCTCGTCGTCGTCGGACCGCTCGCCGACGACGAGGTTTTCGCGCAGGCGGAGCGCTATCTGGGCCGCATCCCGCTGCCAGGGGGGCCCGGCGGGACGCCCGCCCCCGTCGAGCCGCTCCCGCCGCATGAGGGAGTTCCCCGGCTGCGCGTGCAGCGGAACGTGCCGAGCGCCGCCGTCCACCTGTGCTGGCGCACACCGCCCCTGGGGCATGCCGACGAGGATGCGGTGGCGTTGGCCCTCGACATCCTCGCGGCGGGCCAGGCGTGCCGCCTGCACCGGACACTCGTCCGGGACAAGGAGGCGGCCGAGGCGGTCGGTGTGAACGATTTCGGGTTGGCCCGTGGCACGTCCCTGTCCTGTCTCGTCGCCCGTCCGCGTGCGGGACACGACCTCGACGAGTTGGAGGAGGCGATGCTGGACGCGGTGCGGGATCTGGGCCGGGACGGTCCCAGCGCCCAGGAACTGGACCGCGCGCAGGCGGCGGCGGAACGAGAGTGGTTCTCCCAGTTGGCCACCATCGATACGCGGGCCGACCAGCTGAACGAGGATCTGACGCTGCTGGGTGATCCCGGGCGCATCAACCGGCGCATCGCCTCCCTCCATGCGGTCACCGCCGAAGACGTGGCGCACGCGGCGGCCACCTGGCTCGACCCGTCGGGGCGGGCCGTCCTCGACTACGAGACGGAGGTCCCGGCATGAACCACGCGCTGCCTCGCCCGGTCGTCGGCAAGCCGCTACCCTGGACCTTCCCCCGCCCCCTCGACTGCGTGCTGGACAACGGCCTGCGCGTCCAGGCCTTCCACCTGCCGGGCCAGTACATCGTCACGGCCAACGTGCTGCTCGATGCGCCCCTGTCCGCGGAGCCGCGCACCCAGGAGGGCGTGGCGACGCTCGCGCTGCGCGCATGCGACGAAGGGACGCCTGGCCATCCGGGCGCGACCTTGGCGGAGGCGATCGAAAACCAGGGCGCCACCCTCGGCGGGGCGGCGTCACTGTGGGGATCCACGCTCGGGGTGCACGCCCCGGCGACGCGCCTGGAGCCGGCCCTCGGCCTCCTCGCGGAGATCCTGGCCGACCCCACGTACGACGACACCGACATCGCCCGCCACGTCGCCCTGCGGCTCGCCGAGATCGGGCAGGTGGTCGCCAACCCCGCCGGGAGCGCCGCGTGGGCCATCCGGGCCGCCACGTCGGACGCCGCCAGCCGGGCCAGCCGGCCCAACGGCGGGCTGGCCGAGACTGTGGGGCCGCTCACCCCCGTCGACGTGCGGGCCTTCCACGACCGCTGGTGGGATCCGCGCACCGCCACGGTGATCATCGCGGGCCATCTGCCGCAACACTTCGAGCAGCTGCTCCAGGCGACCCTGGGGACCTGGTCGCCGACGGTCCCGGAACCTCCCGCGCCTCTGCACCCGAACACGCTGCCAGCCGGGCGGCGCCGCGTGTGGGTCGTCGACCATCCCGAGGCGGTCCAGGCCGACATCCGTCTCGGACGGATGACCCCCACGCGGACGGATCCGGCCTGGCCGGCCGCGCAGGTCGCATCGATCGCCCTCGGCGGCTCGTTCGGTTCACGTCTCAACACGGTGCTGCGGGAGAAGCACGGCTTCACGTACGGCGCCAGTTGCTCGTTCACGCCGTCGGTGGCGGGGGCGCTGTTCACCGCCCAGGCCAGCTGCCGTCTGGACGTGGCGGTGGAGGCGACGTGTCTGGCCCTGGAGACTTTGGATGTGGCCCGGGCACCGCTCACCGACGCCGAGGCTTCGGATGCGATCGCGTACGCCGTCGGGGTGGCACCGCTGCGGTACGACACCGCCGAGGCCGTCGCCGCCCAGGCTGGAGCCTTGGCGCAGGCGGGTCTGCCCGCCTCATGGATCGACGACTACCACGAGGGCCTTCGGGCGGTCACGGCCGATCGGGCCACGGCCGTCTTCGCCGAGTGGGTCGACCCGGCCGCCGTGCACCTCGTGCTCGCCGGGCCGGCGGACGCCCTGGTGGAGCCGCTGATCCGTTGCGGCCTGGATGTCGCGGTCGTCGACGCGGCCGGCCGCCCCGCGGGGGTGGCCTAGCCCAGCGCGGACTGCGCGGCGGCGACCTGCTGCTGGGCGATGCCGATCTGGCGCTGGTATTCGGCGAGGTCACCGTTTTGCAGCGCCTGGCTGGCCGCCGCAAAGGCTCGGGACGCCGCGTTCAAGGCCTCCTGCGCGGACTGGGTGGGCCCGGCGGACTCCGGCGGCGCCGTGATCGTGGGCGAGGCTGTTTCCGACGGTCCGGTGGTGGGTGTCTGCGAGGGCGACGGCGTGGACGGTGTCGTCGGGCTGGTCGTCGGCGGTGTGGTGGCGTTCCCGGGTGGGGATGTCGTCCCTGGCGTGACCTGCTCGCCGGTCGTCGCGCCCGCGTCCCCCTGGAAGACCGTGTCGAGGGCCTGCTGCAGCGTGTCGCCGATCGCAATCTGGTCGCCGAACCGAACCGCCACGAAGCGCAGCACCGGATAGCTGCCGGCGGTCCCGGACGAAACGACCCGCTGGGTGTAGATCGGCTGGACGTAGATCAGGCCGCCGCCGAGCGGCAGGGTCAGCAGGTTGCCGTACACCGGCTTGGCCGCGCCGTTGCTGGTGAACGGGAACAGCTTCGCCGCCACCGTCTGGTCGGTGCTGATCGCGTTGTACGTCTGCCCGGGCCCGGGTATCTGCTGCGCGTCGGACAACCGCAGCACGCGCAGGTTTCCGTAGTCGGGTGCGGAGGCGTCCGCGACCACGGCGAGATACCCGCCCAGGTTGTTCCGGCTGGACGGCACGTACGTGCTCGTCAGGCTGAACACCGGCGCGGCGTCGGTCGGCCACTTGATGGACAGGTAGTAGGGCGGTTCCTTCAGTCCGGAGGACCGGGGGTCGTCCGGCACCTGCCACAGGTCGGACTGCTGATACCACGTGTTCGAATCGGTCGCGTGGTAGCGCCCCAGGATCTGCCGCTGCACCTTGAACAGGTCCTGCGGGTAGCGCAAGTGCGCGAGTAGATCGGCCGAGATCGCCGACTTCGGCTGAAGCAGTCCGGGAAACACCTTGTCCCAGGTCTGCAGAATCGGGTCGGATGCGTCCCACGCGTACAGGGTCACGGTGCCGTCCAGGGCGTCGACGGTCGCCTTCACCGAATTGCGCATGTAGTTGATCGTCGACGCGCCGTAGCTGTACGCCGGTTTCGTCGTCGAGTCGGACGTGGCCTGACTGAGGTCGACTCGCTGGGACTCGGGATAGCGATCGGAGGTGGTGAAACAATCGACGATCCACGTGAGGCGCCCGTCCACGATCGCCGGGAACGGGTCGCCGTCGATCGTCAGCCACGGCGCCACCTTGGAGACGCGCTGGGCGGGCAGCCGGTCGTACAGCATCTTGGAGTACGGGTTGACGCGGTCGCTCAGCAGCATGTTCAGGTCCTGGAACTTGAGCGCGAACAACAGCCGGTGCCACCAGTTGCCCACCGGCACGCCGCCGGTCCCGTCGTACGTGTTGCGGGTCTCCGTGCTCGACGTCCCACCACCGGGCGTGTCCAGTTCGACCGGCGTGGCACCGGGGGCCGCCCCGACGATCGCGTAGTCCGTCGTGCTTTCGCCGAAGTAGATGCGCGCCTGCGTCTGCGGCAGTGCACCCTGCGGCGGGATGTCGCCCGTGATCCAGTTGGGCTCGCCGTTGGGTTGCCGCTGATTGCCGTACGCCGCGACGAGGCCGTAGCCGTGTGTGAACACGGTGTGCAGGTTGTTCCAGCTGTGGTCGGGCATGCCGGTCCGGTCGATCTCCCGGGCCGCGACGATCGCGTCGGTCATCGTCCCGTCGATGGTGTAGCGGTCGACGTCGAGGTCGGTCGGGAACGAGTAGTAGCCGCGCACCTGCTGGAGCTGTTCGAACGTCGGTGCGACGACGGACGGATCCATCAGGCGAATGCCGGGAAGCGCCTCCGCGTCGGCCTTGAGCTGGCCGGCGGTGGCCTGCGTCTGGGCGGAGTAGTCGGCGATGTCGGCATCCTGGATGCCGTAGGCCGCCCGGGTCGCCGCGATGGCGTTCTTGATGTAGGGGGCCTGCACCATGGGTTCGTCCGGACGGACGACGAAACGCTGGACTCCGAGCGGATAGGCGACGGAGATGACCAGGCTGGACACGACCATCAGCACGATCGCCGACACGGCGATCGCCCACCGGCGCAGCGCGGCGTTCGCGAAGAACACGCCCGCGCAGATGAACGCGATGATCGCGAGCACGAGCTTCGCGACGATGCGCGAATGCTGTTCCGTGTAGCCGATTCCGGTGAACAGACCGTTGTCGGTGAAGGAGTAGGCGTACCGCCCGAGCAGGGACTGCACGCCCAACACGACCAGGATCAGTCCGACCAGCACGGACAGGTGCGCCTGGGCCCGGCGCCCGAACGGGTTGCTCACCTCGACGTCCGGGGCGGCCGCACCGTCGCCGACGGGCATGCGCAAGCGGATCGGGGCGTGCCGCAGCGACCCGTCCACCAGATGCATCACCGCGGCGGCGAGCCCGGAGATCACGAGTGTCGCCATGAGCATGGCGCATACGAACTGCCACCAGGGCAGTGAGAACACGAAGAACCCGATGTCTTTCCCGAAGTAGGGGTCGGTCACACCGAACGGCGTCCGTTTCAGCCAGGCCAGCAACGTGTCCGCCTCGGCCGAGGCGGACAGTCCGGTCAGCAGACCGATGAACGCCGCCGGGACGATGACGACGGCCCGGCTCGTCAGCAACGCACCCATCGGGGGACGATCCGCGACGGGACGGGGCGGCGGGGACGCGCCCATGCGCCGGGCGATCACGAGATTGCCCGCGATCGCCCCGCCCATGATCAGGCCGAACACGGCGAAGAGGCCAAGCCCGGCGCCGAGGCGGGTCACATAGACGGCGGACGCCTCGACGCTGCGGTACCACAGCACCTCGGTCCACACGCGCGACGTCACCGCCAGCCCGATCACGACGATCGCGACGACACCCGCCGCAATCCACCAGCGCAGGTGATGCGGTGGCGCCCCCAGGCCGCGCAGGCCTGTTCTCGATTTCGCTGTGGCCACTGGCCCTCCTCGTCAGTCCCTTGGTGGCTATAGGGTACGTGACCGCGCTGCGAACCACCACGCGGCCTTGGCGCCGCTCAGCAGTGTGGCACGTCCGGGGACGACGGGTCCTGAGCCAACTGCCCGAGCGCGTCGATGGCGTCGGCGAGCGTGGCCACGCGTATCAGCGCCATCGAGCCGCCATAGGCGGTGGCGATCGGGCAGGCGCTATTGGGGACGAGGAAGATCGTCGCCCCGGCCGAGGCTGCCGATGTCACCTGCTCCCGTATCCCGGACACCGGATCGACGGAGACCGCCCCGGACGTGTCCACTTCGCCGACCCCCCCGATGGATCGGCCGGCCAGAACGTCGGAGGGCGACAGCATGTCGTACAGCCCGATCGCGACCATGAGGCTCGACGAGGGGTTGTTCGCCTGCGGCGCCAGGTTGAAGCGCACGTCGACCGGGTTGTAGGTGAAGCTGTTCGTGAACGAGGCGCCCACGACGGCGGTCAGTTTGTTGTCGTTGGCGGCCTGGGCGGTCACCTCCAGGCCGGCCAGGGTGATGTCGCCGCGGGTCACGTCGAACGTGATCGTGTCCGTCGGCAGGTGTGCCGCGATGGCCTCCCGTACGTCGTCGACGGTCTTGACGGGCTGCCCGTCGACCGCGTTGACGATGTCGTTCACCCGGAGGATCGCGTAGGCGGGCCCGCCGACGACGACGCTCGACACGATCGGAGCCTGCGTCGAGGGCAACCCGGCGGCCTGTAGTGCCGCGACGACGGTGTTCCGCTGCCACACCGACAACTGGTTGGTGGCGGACGGTGACGCGGGCGCCCCGCCCACCGGCGAGAGCATCACGGCGTCGGGGAAGACGTCCGAGGTGCCCAAGACATAGTCGGCGAGCAGTTGCGCCACGCCCAGACGGGGCCGGTGTTGCGCGACGCTGCTGACCACGAGGGTGCCCTCGACCGGGTAGGTGTCGACGCCGCGGACCGTGATGCCGGGCGTTCCCCCGGGACCCGTCAGGGCGTCGGTCCGCCCGCCTGACGACCACACGACGTACGGCGTCGGCCATGCGACGAGCACCGCGAGGAGGACCAGGAGGAGGCCACCCGAGGCGAGCATGGTCAGGGTGTGCGGCCCCATGGCCGGCCGCCGTCCCATGCCGGTCACCCCGGACGTGTTCGTCACCCGTCCCACTGTAGACGGTCCGCACGCCACACCCGGCCCGACGCACGACCCGACTACAATGGCGAGGGTCGTCAGGAGTTGTCATGAGTGATCGCGAACCACCCCCCGAACCCACCGGTCCGGACGACGACGGCACCGACCCGCTGGCGGCGCTGTTCCGGCGTCTCGGGTTGTCCCGGCCGGATGGCAGCATCGACCTGAGTTCACTCATGGCGCAGGTGCAGGGCATGATGACACACCTTCCGCAAGACCCCGCCCCGAACGGCATCGACTGGGCGCAGACCCGGACCTTGGCCCGCCAGGTCGTCGCCTCGCTGGGGCCCGACCCGAGCATGATGCCGTCCGACCAGCGCGCCGTCGCCGACGCGGCCCGCCTGGCCCAGATGTGGCTCGACCCGGCCACGGCCCTGTCCGGTCCAGCCCCGCACGCGGTGGCGTGGAGCCGGGCGGAGTGGATCGAGCACTCGATGGACAACTGGCGCGCGGTCGCGGAGCCGATCGCGACCCGCATCGCCGAGGCGATGTCGTCCCTGATGCATCCCCCGGCCGACGAACCGGACGACGGCGCCCCGCTGGCTGCCCTGTCCGGCATGTTCGCCCCGATGGCCAAGCGTGCCGCCGCAGTGATGTACGCGCAGCGCCTGGCGCAGGCGATCGGCAAGCTCGCCTCCCAGGTGTTGTCCGGCAACGATTCCGGTCTGCCGCTGGTCGATCCGCCGGTGGTGGCGCTGCTGCCGACCAACATCGCCGGCTTCGGCGAAGGTCTCGGACTCGGCGCGGACGATGTGCTGCTCTACCTGACGTTGCGCGAGGCGGCCCGGCAGCGCCTGTCGGCTGCCGCCCCGTGGCTGGCGACCCAGACGCTCGCCCTCGTCGAGCACTACGCCCGGGAGATCACCATCGACCCGTCCGCGCTGAGCTCGGCGGTGGACCTCGGCGACCTCGAGTCGCTGACCCCGCAGCGCATGGCCGAGGCGTCGGAGGCGCTGCAGGGCCGGTTGTTCGCGCCGACCCGCACCCCCGAACAGGAGGACATCCTCGCCCGGCTGGAGACGCTGCTGGCGCTGACGGACGGTTGGGTGGAGACAGTCGTCGCGGCGGCGGCGGCACCGTGGATGGGTGGGGCCGGGGCGCTGGCCGAGACGCTGCGGCGGCGCCGGGCTGCGGGCGGCCCGGCCGAGACCTTGCTCTCGTCGATGGTCGGCCTGGAGGTTCGTCCGCGTCGCCTGCGCGACGCCGTGAACCTGTGGTCGGCGATGGGCTCCCAGTGCGGCCTCGAGGCCCGGGACGCCCTGTGGCGCCACCCCGACATCCTCCCCACCTCGGCTGATCTGGACGACATCATCGGTTTCGTCCAACGCCAGCAGGCCCCCGCCGGGGCGGGCGACGAGATGGACGCGGAACTGCGGCGGCTGTTGGACGAGTGGGACCGTCCCAACGACGGGTCGGTGTCGTGACCCGGTCCGATGCGACTCGTGGGCTGCCGTCACGGCCGGCGCATGCGACAGCGTGCCCTGTGCGCGCGGACTCCGCCTGTCAACTCGACATGGTTCTGGTCGATCCAGGTGGCGTGCCCCGTGCGCGCGGACTCCGCGCCATTGCTACAGTAGATGCCCGATACGCCTGTGCTGTCCTCATGGCAATGCTGGCGGTCATCCATTACGGAACCTCTGATCGAACGGCGGCTCCGAAACCCGAGCAAGGAGGAAGCATGGCTGAAGAGACCTACGAGGGCGAGTTCTACTGCATGAAGTGCAAGGCGAAGCGTCAGGCGACCGGCACGGTCGTCGTCAACGCGAAGGGGACGAAGATGGCGAAGGCCACCTGCCCCGTGTGCAACACCAGCTTGAACCGCATCCTCGGGCGTGCCTGATCTGGCGCCCGCGCATCAGCCGAGGGGGCGGCGGTCCACGTGACCGGCCGCCCCTTTCCTCGCATGGCCTTGGGCGTCCCGGGGTCCGGTGAGAGATCACCGGGATGGTCCCGAGCGCTTGTAGAAAACGTACAAGGAAGCGGACAGTTTTCCGGGGTGTTCGTTTGACGGACTCTCCGGTCGTGCACGACAGGATGGGAAGCATGTTGGCGATCGTGGCCCCGGGACAGGGGGCGCAGCACCCGGGTTTCCTCGCCCCCTGGCTGGAACTGCCGGCGTGTTCCGCGCTCGTCGATGCCCTGTCCGCGATCGTGCGGCTTGATCTTGCAGCACTCGGCTCCACCGCCGATGCGGGGACCCTGCAGGACACCGCGGTCGCCCAGCCGTTGCTCGTCGTGGCCGCGATCGGCGCGGCCCGTGCGCTCGACGACGGCGACGCCTTGGCGGATCCCCGTGTGCCCACGGCGCTGCACCGGGGGGACGTCGTCGCCGGCCATTCGGTGGGCGAGATCGGGGCGGCCGTCCTGGCCGGCATCCTGTCGGACTGCGAGGCCGCCCACCTCGTGCGCGAGCGCAGCGCCGCCATGGCGGCGCTGACCAGGACCGAGGCGACCGGAATGGCTGCCCTGCTCGGCGGTGAGCCGGACGCGGTCCTGGCCGCCATCGCGGCCGCCGGCGCGTCCCCAGCCAATTTCAACGGGCCCGGCCAGATCGTGGCCGGTGGTACGCTGCGCGCGCTGGCGGCGCTGCGGCAGGCCGCGCCGGCTCGCTGCCGGGTACGTCCCCTCGCCGTTGCCGGCGCGTTCCACACCGACCACATGACCCCCGCCGTGGCCGGCCTCGCCGAGGTCGCCGCCGGTCTTCACCCGCACGACCCGGCCGTCCCGTTCGTGTCGAACCTCGACGGCACCGTCGTCACCGACGGCGCGGAGGCGCTGGACCGGCTCACCCATCAGATTGCCCTGCCCGTCCGGTGGGATCTGTGCCTGACGCGTTTCGCGACGCTCGGCGTCACCGGGCTGCTCGAGCTTCCTCCCGCCGGAACGCTCGTCGCACTGGCCCGGCGTGCCCTTCCGGGCGTGGCGACGTTCACCCTCGACCGCCCCGACCAACTGGACGATGCCCGAGCCTTCGTCGCCTCCCACACCGGTGCCCTGACCTAGGGCTCCCCCACGACCACCTCACCAACCGACACAAAGGAGACACACCTCATGGATACGCAAACCATCCTCGCCGGCATCGCCGCGATCGTCAACGAGGTGACGGGGGCCCCCGTCGACTCGGTGCAGCCCGACAAGGCGTTCATGGACGACCTGGATGTCGACTCGCTGTCGATGGTCGAGATCGTGTATGCCTGCGAGGACAAGTTCGGGGTGTCGATCCCCGACGACGCGGCCAAGGATCTGGTGACCGTCGGGGACGCGGTGGCCTTCATCCAGGGGGCCGCACCCGTGCCCGCCGCGGCCTGAGCCGCCGCGTCGCAAGACCAGTTCCATGACCGACATCGTCATCACCGGGCTGGGGGCCATCACGCCCCTGGGCGATGATGTGCCGAGCACCTGGCGTGCCATGCTCGCGGGGGCCAGCGGGGTGCGTCCGATCGAGGCGGCCTGGGCAGCCGATCTTCCGGTGCGGTTTGCCGCGCAGGTCGTCCTCGACGCTCCGGCGCGGCTCGGCCGCGTCGCCGCACGCCGCATGGACAAGGTGACCCAGGTGGCGATGGTCGCGCTGCACGAGGCGTGGGCCGATGCGGGGCTCGCCGCCGGCGACGTGGCCGATCCGGACCGGACGGGCGTCGTGCTGGGAACGGGCATCGCCGGGCTGGAGACGACACTCGCCGCGTGGGACACCCTGCGCGAGCAGGGAACGCGCCGGGTCAGCCCGCTGACCGTCCCCATGCTCATGGCGAATGCGCCTGCGGCCCAGGTGGGGCTTGCGATCGGGGCCCGGGCCTGCGTCCGCACGGCGGTCGCGGCGTGCGCCTCCTCCAATGACGCCCTCGCGATGGCCCTGGACGAGTTGCGCCTGGGCCGGGCCGATGTCGTGGTCGCCGGTGGTGCCGAGGCGTGCATCCTGCCGTTCACGATGGCGTCGTTTGCCCAGATGCAGGCACTGTCGACCCGCAACGACGAGCCGGAACGTGCGTCGCGCCCGTTCGACACCGAACGTGACGGGTTCGTGCTCGGTGAGGGGGCGGCCCTGCTGGTCCTGGAGACGCTCGCCCATGCCACGAGCCGGGGTGCCCGGATCTACGGGACGCTCGCCGGGGCGGGCCTGTCCGCCGACTCCCACGACATCGTCCAACCCGACCCGAGCGGCGACGGCCAGCGCCTGGCCCTCCAGCGGGCGATGGCGGACGCCGGGGTGTCCCCACGCGACATCGTCCACGTCAACGCCCACGCGACCTCGACGCCGGCGGGCGACATGGCGGAGGCCCGGGCGATCACGGCCGCCCTGGGCGGCGAGTCGGATCACGTGATCGTGACCGCCCCGAAATCCCAGACCGGGCATCTGCTGGGGGCCGCCGGTGCGCTGGAGGCGCTTGCCACCGTGCTGGCGCTGCGCGACCGCGTCGTCCCCCCAACCATCAACCTCGACCACCCGGAACCGACCCTCGGCCTGGACGTCGCCACCACGGCTCGCCCGCTGCCCCCCGCCGGCCCCCTGGCAGCCGTGAGCAACTCGTTCGGTTTCGGCGGTCACAACGTCACCCTCGTCTTCACCGATCAGCACCGGACCGACGGGCGTTGATGGCGCGAAGGGCGGAGCGCCTCGCCTGTGCGTACTAGGGTGATCGCATGACCGATTCCTCGCGCACAGCGCCCTTCGGCAGTTGGCCCTCGCCGCTCTCGATCGATGCCGCCCTGGCCGGTGAGGCCGGGGCGGGCGGTCTGTGCGCGGACGGCGCGGACCTGTTGTGGGTGGAGACCGTACCGGCGCAGGACGGCCGGTGTACCCTGATGCGCCTGCGCGAGGAACGCCTCGAGGAGTTGACGCCGCTGCCGTGCGACGTGCGCAGCCGGGTGAACCAGTACGGTGGCGGCGAGTTCCACGCCGCGGGTGGGTCCGTCGCGTGGTGCGACGACCACGACAACACCGTGTGGCTGGCGACGCCCGACGGCGCCCGTCACCAGATCGCCGCCGGGGGTACGCGCCACCATTTCGGCGACCTGCGCGTCGTCCCCGAACTCCCGGCGGTCCTGGCGGTGCGCGAGGAGGAACGGGATGACGGCGGGCAGGCCATCACGACGCTCGTCGCGCTCCCCTGGCCGGCGCGCCGCGCCTCGGCGGAACCGCAGACGGGGGAAGTCCTCTGCGAGGGCGCCGACTTCTACGCCAACCCGGAGGCTGGACCGGGTGGACAGATCGCCTGGATCGAATGGAACCATCCCGACATGCCCTGGGACGCGACATCGTTGCGCGTCGGGGAACTGCGTCTGGGTTCGGGCCACGTCACCGTCCGACCCACCACGGTCGTGGCGGGCCGGGGCGCGCCGGGCGTGATGCGCGATGTCAGCGTGCAGCATCCGCGTTGGCTGCCCGACCGGCGGCTGGCCTTCATGAGCGACGAGTCCGGGTTCTGGAACCTGAACGTGTGGGATGGCCGGACCGCGGCCGCCGTTCACAAGGACCTGTGCGACTTCGACTGGCCCGCCTGGCAGCTGGGCAACAACGTCTACGCGATGCTGGACGACCGCCACGTGCTCGGCAGTCTGTGCGATGAGGGTGTCGTCTTCCTCGCGACGGTGGATCTGTCGACCGGCGATGTGTCGCGGGCGGCCAGTGTCGCCGGGGTGAATGGGGTCGCCGCCGTGGCGGGAACGGGGTACGCCCTGGTCACCCGCCCGGCGGCCCGGCCGGCGCTGGTGCGCGTGACACCCGAGGGCACGCTGCGCGTCGTGCACACGATCGGGGCGGCCGCCCTGCCCGACTGCACGTCGGTGCCGCGCTCGATCAGCTTCCCGGGGCCGGCCGGGGAGGTGCAGGCGTGGTTCTATCCGCCGGTCGGCGATGGCTGGCGCGGTCCGGACGGCGAGAAGCCGCCGCTGGTGGTGCGCTCGCACGGCGGCCCCACGGCGTTCGCCAGCGACCAGTGGCGTGCCTCGGTCCAGTTCTGGACATCCCGGGGTTTCGCCTACCTCGACGTCAACTACTCGGGTTCCTCCGGTTTCGGCCGCGCCTACCGGAACCGGCTGCGCGGGCAGTGGGGCGTCTTGGACGTCGAGGACTGCGTGGCGGGCGTCCGCGCCATCGTGGGTGCGGGACTGGCCGACCCGGCGCGGGTCGCCATCAGCGGCGGCAGCGCCGGCGGCTTCACCACGTTGCAGGCCCTGACCAGCACGGATGTGTTCGCGGCCGGTGTGTCGAGCTATGGTATCGGCGACCTCGAGTTGCTCGCCCGCGACACCCACAAGTTCGAGTCCCGCTACACCGACGGTCTCGTCGGCCCCTACCCCGAGGCCCAGGCGGTCTTCCGGGAGCGCTCCCCCCTCCACCACCTGGACCGCCTGCGCACGCCGATGCTCATCATGCAGGGCGCGGACGATCGCGTCGTGCCGCCGGAGCAGGCGACGGCGATGGCCGATGCGGTCCGTGCACGCGGTCTCCCGGTGGCCCTGCTGATGTTCGAGGGCGAAGGGCACGGTTTCCGCAAGGAGTCCTCGCGTCGCGCCGCCCTGGAGGCAGAACTCAGCTTCTACGCACAAATGTTCGGTTTCGCGCCGGCCGACCCGGTGCCCGTCCTCGCGATCGAGAACCTGCCGGCCACCGCCGGCCCCGTCCGGGCCCGGCGTGCCTCGCCGATCACGGACCAGTAGGGGCCGACGTCCGTGCGCCGAAGATCGCGGTGCCCACGCGCACGGTGGTCGAACCGTTGATGATCGCCCGCTCGTAGTCGCCCGACATGCCCATCGAGAGTTCGGCCCAGTCGGCGCCGGGGACACCGTCGTCGCGCAGTCGGTCCCGGAGGTCGCGCAACGTCGCGAAGCACCGGTCGACCACCCCCACGTCGGCGGTGTTGGCGGCGACCGTCATGAGCCCGCGGACGCGCAGACTCGCCATCGGCGCGAGCCCGCGGGCAAAGGCACCGACCTCGGATGGGGCGAGCCCGTGCTTGGTCGTCTCCCCCGACGTGTTCACCTCGATGAGCACGTCCAGGCCATGCCCGGCGGCCTGCAGGTGCCGGTCCAGGGCGGCGGCGAGCCGCGGCGAATCGAGGGCCTGGAACTCGGCGGCAAACCGCGCGGCCAGGGCCGCCTTGTTGGTTTGCAGGTGACCGATCAACGCGAAACGCAGCGCGGGCAGCGCCTCGGCCTTCGCGGCCAACTCTTGGGGACGGTTCTCTCCGAACGTGTCCAGGCCGCTCGCCTGCGCCACGGCGAGCATCTCGGAGACAGGGCGGGTCTTGCTGACCGGCAAGAGACGCACGACGGCCGGGTCCCGTCCGGCCTGCTCGCAGGCCGCGGCGATCCGTCGCCGTACCTCCGCGACCCGTGCCGACAGAGTGTCCCCGTCGACGCCAGGCGTGTTCTGGCCGTCGGTCACTACGGCCACCTCGCCGCCAGTGAGATCACCCCGGCCCCGGCGATCACCGCGAACAGGAGCGCGATGCCGGCGAACCGTTCGGTGATCTCGGCCGTCTGTTTGTCGTACCCGATCGAATGCGCGATCGTGCGGTAGACCTCGGACAGGTCCTGTTCGGTCGTGGCCGAGAACTTCTTCCCCCCGGAGATCTTGGCGATGTTCAGCAGTTCGGCGTGGTTCACGGGCACCGAGGCGCGCCGGCCGTTCTCCACGACGTAGCCGTTCGGTGTACCGAACGCAATGGTGTAGACCGGTACCCCCTGGTCCTTCGCGGCGTGGGCGGCATCCGACGAGCTGCGGCCCACGTTCGTGGCGCCGTCGGAGAGCAGCACGACGGCACCCGGCGCCGGGTCGTCCGGATGGTTGGGGTCCGGCGGGGCCATGCCCAACGCGTACAGCGACTGGTAGATTCCCTCCCCGATCGCCGTGGAGGGGCCGAGGCTCAACGCGTCGATGGCGCGCTTCGCGGCCCCCCGGTCGGTCGACGGCGGCATGACGACGCTCGCTGTGCCCGAGAAGCTGACGATCGCCAGGTTGAAGCCCGCGGGCAGCATGTCGACGAAGCTCTCCGCCGCCTGTTTGGCCGCGGTGAGCCGGTTGGGCGACACGTCCGAGGCCTCCATCGACCGGGACACGTCGATCGCCAGGACGATGGTGGCACGATCGCGGGGCACGTCGATGTACGCGGTCGGCATGGCGTAGGCCACCACGAGGGCGGCGAGCGACAGCAACGCCGCGGACACGGAGAAGTGCCGCTTCCACGGCGACTCCAGCGGCAGCAGACGATCGAGCCGGCGGTTGCGCCGTCCCGGAACGAGCCGGGCACTGAGCAGGATGTACAGCCCGGCGATCGTCGGGACCAGCAGCAGCCACCACAGGCGCTGCGGTGCAAGGAAGCCCAGTTCACAGATCACGGTCATCACGGCCACCTCGCTGCCATCGATACGGCGCCGAGGGCGGCGACGACGGCGAACGCCAACGCGTAGAGCGCCCACCGTGCCGTCACCTCGGTGTTCAGCTCGTCATAGCCGACGCTGCTCTTCAGGCGCGTGTACACCCGGTTCAACTGGTCGGCGCTGGCGGCACTGGTCGCCTGCCCGCCGGTCGCCGCGGCGATGTCGGACAGAAGCTGCGTGTCGGGGGCGACCGCGTAACGCTCGCCGTCCAGGTCGACGTACCCGTTCTGCGTGCCGAACGCGATCGTGTACACCGGCACCTTCTGCTCGGCCGCCTTCCCCGCGGATGTCATCGGATCGGCACCGGACGTGTTCGTGCCATCCGACAGCAGGATGACGAGCGACGGTGCCGGCTGGTCGCTGTCGCCGGCGGGGGCCTGCGCGATGGCGGCCAGGGCGGCGTCGATGGAGTCGCCGATGGCGGTGCCGTCCTGCAGCGTCATCTTGTTGATCGCGTTCTTGACGGCCGCGCGATCGGTGGTCGGCGGGGTGAGGGTTGCGGGCGCCCCGGACAGTTCGATCACGGCGACGTTGTACTGGCTGGGCAGCTGATCGACGAACGCGGTCGCGGCGGCCTTCGCCGCGTCGAGTCGGTTCGGGGTGACGTCGGTCGCCGCCATCGACTGCGACCCATCGAGGACGAGCACGACCGTCGCCCGCTCGCGCGGCACCTTCTCGATGCCGGCGGGGCGCGCCCAGGCCCCGGTGACGAGCACCAGGGAACACAGGGCCATCGCGACGGTGACGTGGCGCCGCCACTGCCGCTGACGGGGCAGGACCGCCGCCAGCATGCCTGTGTTCGTGTAGCGGATTCCGTTGCGCCGCGAGAAGTGCAGGCCCAGGATGTAGAGCGCAATGAGGACCGGCAGCGCCAGCAGCGCCCACAAGCGCGCCGCCGCAAAGAACTCGAAGGGCCCAACCGGTACGGGAATCACTTCGTCACCCCCTGCGGCGGGGTGTGCAGGACGGTGGCCGTCCGGCGGTAGTTCAGCACGAACCGGGCGATGTCCTCGACCCAGTCGCGGTTCGTGGCCAGCTGCAGGTGCCCGACGCCGGCGCGCCGCATGGCGGTGGCGACCCGTGTCCGTTGCTGCTTCGCGGCCGCGTCGACGAGCAGGCGGGCCTTGGGGTCGGATGTGTTGACGTAGCGCGAGAAGTCGGACTCCGGGTCGCGGATCAGGATCTCGCCCACATCGGGCAGGGCCAGTTCGGCGGCGTCGACGACCTCGACGCAGAGCACCTGGTTCTTCACGGACAACCGGCGCAGCGCCCGTTCCCACTCGGGCGGCACCGCGGGGTCGATCTCGGCCTCACCGGCCGTCAGGAAGTCGCTCACGACGACGCGCAGACCCCGCCGCCGCTGCATCCGCGTCATGGCGTCGATCGCCTGCGCCAGGCTGAGCGTCGCGGGTGCCCGGTCGGGCACGATCGGCTCCTCCAGCATCTTGCCGAGCAGCGTGTACAGCGCCGTCCGGCCCGAACCCGCCTCCAGACGTTTGACGCCGTCCGGGCGGTAGATCAGCCCGCCGAACCGGTCGCCGACCTTCTGGCTGATGAAACCGAGCGTGGCGACGGCGGCGATCCCCAGGTCGCGCTTGGTCACGCCGGCCGTGCCCCAGTTCATCGAGGGCGTGACATCGAGCAGCGCCCAAATCTCCAACTCGCGGTCGGCTACGGTGTCACGGACGTGTGGGACGAGGGTACGGGCTGTGACCGCCCAGTCCATGCGGCGCACGTCGTCCTGGCCCGGCACGTAGACGCGAGCGTCGCCCGGCTCGGAGCCGGGGCCGGGCAGCAGGCCGAGGTGGTCGCCCTGCAGGAAGCCCTCCAGGCGTCGCACGATCGTCAGCTCGAGGTTGTGCAGGGCCGCCTCGGGGGCCAGCTTGTGCAGCGAGATCGTCTGACCCTTGGGGGCCTCGAGCAGGCTGGAGGCCGCCAGGTCATCCGGCTCGTCGGCCGGGGCGGACGGCGGGGCGAACTCGGGATAGGCCTGCAACACCACGATCGCGCCGCCCCTACTTCGGGCCGGCGCCGGGCTGCCCGGGCTGGTTGGCATTCCAGACGGGTGTCGGCGCGGGCACCATCGCGAGGATACGCTCGACCACCTGCGTCGTGGGCACGGAGTCGGCGATCGCGTCGAATGTCAGCAACAGGCGGTGCGCCATGACATCCTTGGCGATCGCCTGCACGTCGGTCGGCAGCACGTAGTCGCGACCGTGCACGAGGGCGAGCGCCCGGGCGGCGGCGACCAGGCCCAGCGTGGCGCGCGAGGACACGCCGATCGAGATCACCTTCGCCAGGTCCGGCATGCCGAAGTCGGCCGGGTTCCGCGTCGCCATCACCAACCGGACGATGTACTCGGCGACCAGGTTGTGCACGAACACGTTCGACGCCATGGTCTGAAGCGCGAGCGTCAGGTCGGGGCTGAGCACCGGGGACGGTTCGGGGGCCGTGATGGACATCCGCCGCAGGATCTCGAACTCTTCGCTGCCTTTCGGATAGGGCACGTCGACCTTCAGCAGGAAGCGGTCGCGCTGCGCCTCCGGCAGCGGGTAGACCCCCTCCGACTCGATCGGGTTTTCCGTCGCGATCACGATGTAGGGCTTCGGGACGGGGTATGTCACGCCACCGATCGAGACCTGCTGCTCGGCCATGAGTTCGAGCATGGCGGCCTGCACCTTCGCGGGAGCACGGTTGATCTCGTCGGCGAGGATGAAGTTGACGAACACGGGGCCGAGTTCGACGTCGAACGTCTCCTTGGCCATCGAGTAGACGCGGGTGCCGACGATGTCGGAGGGCACCAGGTCCGGTGTGAACTGGACGCGGGCGAAACGGCCCCCGACCACCGTCGCGAACGTCCGCACGGCCAGGGTCTTCGCAGTGCCGGGCACGCCCTCCAGCAGAATGTGGCCCTTGGCCAACAGGCCGACCATCAGCTGCTCGACCAGGTGCTCCTGGCCGACGATGACGCGCTGCACCTGGGCCAGGGCCTTGCCGATCAACTCGGCCGCCTGGGGAACGGTCAGGTTGGCGCCGCCGGCTCCGGGCCCGCCGGGGTTGGTCTTGTCGTCCGGGAGGTGGGCATCGGTCCGGCGTGGTAGCACCGGTCCCGGAATGACGGGCCGGTTCGTGTGATCGGTGCTCACGTGGATCTCCTCGGGATGGCGGTCGTCAGGTCGTCGCGTCGCGGCCGGGCCGTCGGCGCACTAGCCATGGTATCGCGCCACCTGCGCGTGGCCCGGCCATGCCCTAGGCGTCGTCTATGGATCGCCTATGGATCGGGCCCCCTACGGCCGAACGCCACGGAGGTGGGATGCCGGTGCTTGGCCGAGTGTGGTGAGATAGAGGCCTATGCCGGACATGCCACCAGCTTCTCTGCCCACCGCCGTCCCGACGACGCTGCCGGGCCCGACGGGTGTGCCCGGTCCCGTGCCACCGCCGGACCCGGTCGCCCCGCCCCATGAGGCCTATCCCGACGGGCCCTATGCGGCCGCCCTGATACCGGACGACCCGCCCCGGATCGGCGATTTCTGGCTGGACAGCCGTCTGGCCGCCCGGGCGAGCGGCATCGCCTACCTCGCCCACCAGGGGAACGATCCCACGCCGGTCATGCTGCTCCTGCTGTCCCAGGGGGCCGGTGACGATCCGGCAGCCCGCGACCGGCTGGCCGGCGAGGTCAACAAGATGCACGCCGACACAGTGCTCGCCCGTGGGGGCGCCGGTCAGGACGAGGGCCGGCTCGCCGCAAAGTACCGCAGCGAGGCTGCCGATCCCATCGCCGCTGACGACACCGTCGCGGCACCGTGGGTGGCCCTCGCCTACGACGGGACGGAGCAGGCCGTCGCCGAGGCCGATCGCGTCCTGCGCAGCGTCGACCTGTCGCGCACGCCCCCGCTCGGGGACGTCGCCGGACCCGACTTCCGCCTGCCTTGGATCGGCAAGACCGAACCCGGGACGTGGCGCACGTGGCCGCTGACGTGGCCCGGACGCAAACAGGGGGCCAGCTGGATGACGCTGCTCGTCAGCTGGCTCCTCATGCTCGTGCTGGCCGCGTTGGCGCTGCTGATCGTCGTGCTGATCTTCCAGATTCCACCTCCCACCTCGGCGCAGGCGCCGGTGAACAATCCGAGCGACACCTCGTCGCAGTCCTCGAGCGCCAGCCCCTCGGAGAGCCCGAGCCAGAGCCCGTCCGAAAGCCCGTCGCAGAGCCCTTCCGAGAGCCCCAGTCAGAGCCCGTCCGAAAGCCCCTCGCAGAGCCCGAGCCAGAGTCCGTCGCAGAGTCCGTCCCAGAGCGAGACCCCGTCGAGCGGCAGTCCCAGCAATACGCCCGCGTCCCCGAGCAAGACGCCGTCGATGAACTCCCCGGGTCAGTCCGCCAGCGGCCCGCAGTCGCCCAGCGTGAACACGCGGTTGTGACCATGCCCGCGCTGCCGGCGATCGATGTCGTCGCCACCGACCTGGACGGCACCTTCCTGGGCGCCGATGGCCGGGTGAGCGCGCTGAACGCCTACGCGATGCGTTGCGCGGCCCGCCGGGGTGTGCGACTGGTCTTCGCCACGGGCCGTCCGCTGCGCTGGCTGCAGCCGCTCCAACCTTTCCGGCCGCTTGACGCCTATGCCATCGCGAGCAACGGGGCGATCGTCTGGTCGCTGGCGCGCGGCGAGGCGGTCGCCGTCCACCCCCTACCGGTGGACGCCACGGTGGCCGTGGCTGCCGCGCTGCTGACGGCAGTACCGGACGCGGGCTTCGCGGTCGAGTACGCCGACGGCACCTGGGGCCGCACGCCCGCCTACCCGATCCGCGGCGACATGGTCGAACAGAGCGTGCTGGCCACGGAGGTGGCATCTCTGCTTGCGGCGGACACGGCGGTCAAGCTGCTGCTCGTCAGCCCGTCCCGCCCGACCGCGGACCTGCTGGCGGTGGCGCGGCCCGCCGTCCGGGAGCGCCTGTCGCTGACGTATTCGATGGTTCGCTCCGCCGGTTTGCTGGAGATGTGCGGCCCCGGGGTCGACAAGGGCACGGCGCTCCGCGACCTGCTGGCAGCCTGGGAGGTTCGCCCCGAGCGGGTGGCCGCGTTCGGCGACATGCCGAACGACCTGCCCCTGCTGCACGCGGCCGGGTTCCCGTTCGCGATGTCGGACGCCGATCCCTCGCTCTTGGGCGCGGGGTTCCCCCTCGCCGGCGATCACGACGATTCGGGGGTGGGACGGCGCGTCCTGGAACTGCTCGGCGAGCCCCTGCCGGACGACATCCTCCGGGACACGACGGAGCCTCGGTGAGCGACCGCCCGTTTGAGAGCCGCCGGGCTCGCTTCGCCGGCTGGCAGGCGACCGCGGGCCTGCTTGGCGCCGGCCACGGTCTCCCGGGTCTTGGCGTCACGTTGAGGGACGACAGTCACGGTAAACCCCTCGGGCGGTTGCTCGTCGGCCATGGACGCCGCATCAAGCACCATGAACTCCACCTGGTCGAGCCGGCGGGCCTGCGTGTAGAGGCCGTCAATCTCGGGAACACGCACGGCCCACCAGCCGCCGCTACGTTCGCACAGCGCCGTCAGTTCCATGTCATGCTTCCTCGGCTTCGGATGTCAGGTGGCGAGCACCTGGTCGGTGTGACCGGCGTCACGTTCCCGGCCGGGCAGCGGTGGCATCGGCAGGCCGTGCGGACACCC
>JGI20166J26741_11333337_pt1 | contig 27442 bp, 23 predicted proteins | sample TergutCu122P5_FD_26741 | JGI IMG/M metagenome (IMG submission 26741)
CGACCTGTCGAAGACCTACGGCTCGCTCGAGGTGTTCACGAGCGTCGATCTGGCGATCGACAAGGGCTCACGCGTCGTTGTTCTGGGGCTGAACGGCGCGGGCAAGACCACGCTGCTGCGCCTGCTCATGGGCCTGGAGTCGGCCGACACGGGCGAGGTGCTGCCCGGCCACGGCCTGAAGCTCGGGTACTTCGCCCAGGAGCACGACGGACTCGATCTGGGGCGCAGCGTCGTGGAGAACATGATGGCGGCCGCCCCGCAGCTCACCGAGGAGGAGGCCCGGCGGGTGCTCGGGTCGTTCCTGTTCACCGGCGACGACGACGCCAAGCCGGCCCGCGTCCTGTCGGGCGGGGAAAAGACGCGCCTGGCGCTCGCGACGCTCGTCGTGAGCCGGGCGAACGTCCTGCTACTGGACGAGCCGACCAACAACCTCGATCCCGCGTCGCGGGCCGAGGTGCTGCGGGCGATCCGCGCCTACCGCGGCGCGATCGTGCTCGTGACGCACGACGAGGGCGCGGTACACGCGCTGGAGCCCGAGCGCGTGCTGCTGCTCCCCGATGGCGTCGAGGACCTGTGGGACGAGGACTACGCCGAGCTGGTGGCGCTCGCCTGAGTGGGCGCGGCGCAACCCTTTCGGCGGCTCCTGCGTAGAGGATGATGACGGGGGACTGCCCCGTCGACCGAAAGGGACTCAGGCCATGGCCGGTTCCGCGCCGCAGGATGAGGCGTTCACGCGCTTCGTCGCCGACTCGCGTGCCAGCCTCGCCCGCGCCGCGTGGTTTCTCGTCGGCGACACCGACCTGGCCGCCGATCTGGTGCAGGAGACCTACGTCCGGACCTACGTCGTGTGGTACCGCGTGCGTCCGGAGGGCGCGCTGGCCTACGCCCGGACGGTGCTGGTGAACGCGAACACCGACCGGCTGCGCCGGCGGCACGGGGAATCATCGCTCGCCCCGGAGGCGGACGTCGTCGATCCGCGGGATGCAACGGCTGGGGTCGACGCGCGGGACGAGCTGGCGCGGCTGCTCGTGGGGCTGCCGCGGCGGCAGCGCCAGGTGGTCGTGATGCGGTATGCGATGGACCTGCCCGCGCAGGATGTGGCGGAGACGTTGGGCATCTCGGTCGGTGCGGTGAAGTCGACCGCGTCGCGGGCCCTGGCGGCGCTGCGCGCCCAGGCAGGCGCGCAACCAAGGGAGGAGTACGTCCGATGAGTGACACCCCATTCGAGGACGACCTGCGGCGGCGGTTCGCCGCGGCCGAGGTCGATGTCCCGATCGACGTGCCTGCGATCCTGACCGCGGGCAAGCGGTCCCGGCAGCGTCAGCGCTGGTGGACGGCGGCGGGCGTCGTGCTGACCGTGGCGGTGGCGGTTGTCATCGCGCTTCTGGTGGTCCACACGGTGCGGCAGGCGATCGCGCCCGAACCCACCGGCGGCGTCGATCCGGCCCTCACCCCCAGTGCATCGCCGAGCTCCAGCCTTTCCGCGAGCCCCAGCCCGTCGACCCAGGCCGACCTCACCCGGAGCCAGTTCGACGACCTGGTGCAGGCGCAGCTGCGGGCGAAGGGTTTCCCGGCGCCCGACCCCGACGGCTCCGAGACCGACCGCCTGGGCTCCCTGGGCACCTGCGGCGTGCTGGACGTCCCTCTGGTCTCGTTCACGCGTGCGCTGCCGAGCCAGTTCGATCCCAGCCTCGTCTGGGTGGCACTCCTCGCGGATGGGGCGAGCGCCACGGATCTCGCCGCCCGCGCCCAGACCTGTCTGGAGGAGTCCGGGGGGTGGACGGACGTCGCCACAACGACCGGGGAGATTGCCGGTGTGGCCACCTGGCACCTCTCGGCGAACGCGGTCCAGACCGGCGACGGCTTCTTCACCGACCTGGCCGTCTACCACAACGTCCTGGTGTTCGGCGACTATCTGGAGGGCTGGGATGCCTTCGTCCGGGACACCTTCGTCCCGGCCGTCGACGCGGCGCTCGCCGGCACGCCGGTGCCGTCCTCGAACCTTCCACCCCTGCCGCGCGTCACGGTGAACGGAGACCTCGCGGGCGTCCCCGGCAAGGGCCTCGACGGGCCGACTCTGGCCGCCGTTCAGCGGTTCGCCGACGACGTGGCCGACGGGAACCTCTCCGCGCTGGTCACGCATTGCTGGACGCAGCCCGCCGACGAGATGCGGGCGCGCTGGACTGATCTTGGAAGGCGCCAGCAGGTGTTGGCGTGGCTGGCACAGCCCCCGGATCTCGCGGTGGCGGGCGGACGGTGGGGCCAGGCCGGACCGGGCAACGGCGTGTCCTTCGACCTGACCAGCGAGAGCGCGGTCGGCTACGCCTGCCCCTACCCAATCGCGTTCACGACGGCCCAGGCATCGCTCCTGCTCCAGCGTCTGCTCGGTCGTCACCTCGGCACGCCGGTCAACCCGGCCGATGCGCCGGGAGGCTGGTACCCCGGGGTCACCTGCGCGGAGGCGACGTGCGATGCGGTGATCGGACGACTCGCCGGTCACGTGCCCGACGCTGCCTTTCTGCGGGGGGCCCTGACTCCCGATCAGTGGACCATCGTCGCCGACCTGGCGACCGCCCCGCCGGCGTTCCTGGACGAGTCGGTGTTGGGCGTGTCATCCACCGATGCCGTCGCCATCACGGATGCAACGGACACCGAACGGATCGTCTTCGGGCCGACCGACTACGCCTGGTGGACCGTCGTCGCCGTCTATCGGACGGGGGGTGCGACTCCGTCGTCCTCGTCCTCGGTCGAGGTCCCGGCGCTGCCGCGGATCATCGTGAGTTCGACCACGGAGTACGGCAAAGTGGTTGTTTCGCCGGCCGCCGGCCGTGCCGTTCAGCGGTTCGCCGACGACATAGCGGACGGAATCCTCACCGCCATCGTCGTGAACTGCTGGACCCAGCCCGGCGACGAGGTGCGCGCCCGGTGGTCGGATCGGGCGACGCGGAGTCAAGCGCTGACCTGGCTGTCGGGGCCCGTCAGCGGCGCCGGCGACCCGTTGGTGTTCGGCAACCCGCAGACGGCGGCACACCTCACCTTTTACAGCGATTCGGTGTGGGCGGGCTACGGCTGCCCGGCGCCACCGGAGTTCACGCCCGCCCAGGCAGCGCTGATCCTCCAGCGGCTCGTCGCCCGCCACCAGGGGACGCCGCTCAACGCCGCCGACACCGACGCCGAATACCCGCTTCTGAGCTGCTCGGCGAACGGCGAACAGTGCGCCACGGCGTGGGCCGGGAGCGTGGGCAGCCTGGGGGCGGCAACGCTCAAAGGGGGGACGACCCCGGCGCAGTGGGCCATTCTGGCGGACCTGGCGTCCGCCCAATCCCTCACCCTCCAGGACGGCGCCGCCTGGGGCCGCCTGAAGCCCGGCCCGACCGAGCGGATCTCCGTGGTGTCGTCGTCCGACGGCACGGAATGGGCCGTGTTCGAGGACGTCCTGCCGGATTCCGGGATCCACTCCCTCGTGGCGGTCGGCCGGAACTGACCGCGGACGCCGGCGCGGGACCACCACGCAGGACGCGTCACGCGGGCACCCCGGGGCGGCTATTCTGGTCTGGCACCGTCCCCCGACAGGAGGGCCCCATGACCACCGCTTCGCCGAACGCCGACGCAACCGTCGTCGACGGTATCGTCCGCGCCTACCAGGGCGGGGCGTCGATCCGGGCCATCGCGCTCGAGACGGGCCGGTCGTACGGCTCCGTCCAGGGCGCCCTCAAGCGGGCCGGAGTCACCATGCGGCGCCGGGGCCCTCGGGCATCCACCGCGCCTCGCCCGGCCGCCGCGGCCGCGCCGCCGCGGTCGCGCGCGCACCCGGCCGTTCCGGCGGTGTCATCGCTCGGCACGCCGCAGACCCAGTCCACCATCCAGACCATGACGAAGGAGGCGACGATGGGCAAGAAGAAGGACAAGAAGTCCGACAAGAAGAAGGACAAGAAGTCCGGCAAGAAGGACAAGAAGAAGTAGACGGTTCGGGCCGCGCCCGCGGTGCTGTACTGCGGACGCGGCCGTCCGGACCAGGCACCCCGGTCGAGGAGGATCGGTGGCGTCGAGCGCCGCTCACCCTCCGGTGGGCCCCGGTGATTGTCGTACCGCGACACTCACCTCGACCGAGACGATCAGCGTGGACGTGGATTCCGGCGCCGCGTGGGGATGGAACGCGTTCGGGCCCATCTCGACGAGCCACTGTTGCTGTGCCGCCGTGCACCGGAGCCGGTAGGCGAGCGGGCGCACGTCGGACACCTCGAACCCGTGCCGGCGCAGCGCCTCGCGGGCGCGGGGGCCGGCGTCCGGATGCACCCGCATCAACGCCAGGCGCTCCCGCATGTCCGCCAGATGATCCGGCATGGGGGTTACGACGATGGCACAGCCGCCCGGGCGGACGATCCGGGCTATCTCGGCGGCGTTGCGCGGGGCGAAGACCGTCAAGACGACATCGACGCCGGCGCTGCCCAGCGGGAGACGCGACCACGTGTCGGCCACGATGCTGGCGATCCCCGTGGCGGCGGCGCGCCGGGCCGCGTCGACGGAGATGTCGCTGGCCAGACAGACCGTCTCGGCGGGCAGGCCGGTCGCGACGTGCCGCAGGTAGTAGCCGGGACCGGCACCGACCTCGACGAGCGCTCCAGCCGCCCTGGCGAGCCCGCCATGACGGATGACGGCCCCGCGCACCGCCTCCGCGATCGGTTCGTAGGCACCGGTGCCGAGGAACGCCTCGCGCGCGGCCACCATCGCGGCGGTGTCTGCGTTCGCCGGGGTCGCCCGGCCGAACAGGTTGACGTAACCGGCGCGGGCGATGTCGAAGCGGTGCCGCGACGGGCACACGAGCGCCGCCTCGTTCCGAACCAGCGGGCAGGCGCATACGGGGCACGCCAACAGCGGGAGGGCCGCGTCGAGGGCGGCGAGGCGCTGGGCGCGGGACACGGACGGGGCGGGCGCGGGCGGGCGCTCGGTGACGTCGATCAGCCCGCGCGTCGTCGGCCGGCGGTGGGGGCCGGCCCGCGTCACGCGGGCCGAGGGCGGAGCCGGGCCCGGTGACGGATCCTGCGAGGCGGCGTTCACCCGACGATTGTGCGGGACGGAGACAGCGGATTCGGTCGTGTTTCACGGTGTGTCCGTCCGGCCGCAACCCACCGGCACACCAGGAGGGCGCCACCGGAGCGTCCGACACCGGCCGGACATGACCTCCGCTGCTGGGGGTGATCGGGTATGTTCGACGCATGGCAGCGGTAGCTCAGCTGTGGGGCGTGTCGGTGCGGCGTGGCGACGCCGTGCTGCTGGAGGACATCGACCTCACGATCCGGGAAGGCGAGCGCTGGGTCGTCATCGGACCCAACGGTGCCGGCAAGACGACCCTTCTGACGCTGCTGGCCGCGCAGTCCCATCCCTCGACCGGCCGGGTGAACCTGCTGGGCGAGACGATGGGCCGGGTCGACGTGTTCGAGTTGCGTCCGCGCATCGGTGTGTGCTCCTCGGCGATTTCGCCGCGCATCCCCGGGTACGAGCGGGTGCGCGACGTGGTGATCTCGGCCGCGTACGGCGTGGTCGGGCGCTGGCGCGAGCGGTACGAGGCCGCCGACGAGGCGCGGGCCGACGACCTCTTGCGGCGACTGCGCGTCGACGCGCTGGCCCGCCGGACGTTCGGGACGCTCAGCGAGGGGGAGCGCAAGCGGGTGGAGATCGCCCGTGCGCTGATGGCCGATCCCGAGCTGCTGCTGCTGGACGAGCCGAGCGCCGGCCTGGACCTGGCGGGGCGGGAGACGCTGGTGGCGACGCTAGCGGGCCTGTGCGCCGATCCGTCCGCTCCCACCACGGTGCTGGTGACCCACCACCTGGAGGAGATCCCGCCGGGGATCACCCACGTCCTACTGCTGCGCCGCGGGCGCGAGGTCGCAAAGGGGCCGCTGTCCGCGGTGCTGAACGACGACAACCTCAGCCGGGCCTACGCGATGCCGCTGGCGATCGCGCACCAGGCCGGACGGTGGAGCGCGCGCTCGTCAGGCGCGGTCTCCGGTTGACGGGTGGCCGCGGCCGGGGGCGTCGTGCCAGGCGTCGTCGTGCCGGGCGTAGCGTCCGGCCAGCGCGCTGCAGGCCATGAGCTGGGCCTGGTGGAAGATCATCAGCGGCAGCACGATCAGCCCCACGGCGGTGGCCGGGAACATGATCGCGGCCATCGGGACGCCCGTCGTGAGCGACTTCTTCGTGCCGTTGAACTGGATCGCGATCTGGTCACGGCGGTTGAAGCCGAGCCAGCCGGCGAGGTGCCATGTGAGCCAGAGCATCACCGCGAGCAGCACCAGCGCCACCGCGACGACGGTGAGGATCTCGACGAGTCCGGTCTGGCGCCAGATACCTTCGCGCATCCCGGACGAGAACGCGAGGTACACCACCAGCACGATGGTGGCCTGATCGATCAGACGCAGCCGCGGGTGGCGCGTGACGAACCCGATCAGGCGGTCGCGCAATACCTGGCCCAACACGAACGGGGCGAGCACCTGGAGCGCGATGTTCAGCATGGACGTCGCCGACAGGTGCATCCCGGTGGTGCTCATTAGCGCCATCGCGAGAAGCGGTGTGACGACCACTCCGAGCAGGTTGCTCAGCGACGAGGCGACGATGGCCCCGGCGACGTTGCCCCGGGCGATCGAGGTGAAGTTGATCGCGGACTGCACCGTGCCGGGGACGAGGCAGATCCACAGTAGCCCGCGGTACAGCTCGGTCGGGATCACGGCAGGCACGAGCGCTCGCAGCGCGAGGCCGAGCAGGGGGAACACCACGAAGGTGCACCCGAGGATCACCCCGTGGAGCCGCCAGTGCTTCAGACCGGCCAGCGCCTCCCGGCGCTCCAGCCGGACGCCGTAGAAGAAGAAAAGCAGGCCCAGGAGCACATGGGAGGCCCATGTCATGATCGGGACGCCCACGCCGCGCACCGGCAGCAGCGTCGCGATCACCGCCGAGGCCACGATCGCCAGGAGAAACCTGTCCAGGCGGATGCGTGTCCACCACGGGGTGTTCTGGCGCGTCGTCTGATCTGTCGGCATGGCCCGTTCAGTCTACGGGCGCGACGGCTGCGGGCAGGGTAGCCTGCTGGCGTGGCCCAGTTCGTGGAGATCACCAGCGCCGAGGATGACCTCCTGTGCGACTACGTGCGGTTGCGGGACGGGGCGTTGCGCCGACAACTGGAGGCCGAGCACGGGGTGTTCATCGCCGAGGGCGCTCGGATCATCCGGCGCGCCTGCGAAGCGGGCCATACTGTGCGGTCGTTCCTGCTGACGCCGGCCTGGATCGATGGGCTGCGGGACATCCTGGACGCGTGCGACGCGCCTGTGTACGTCATGACGGAGGAGTTGGCCGAGGCGGTCACCGGGTTCCACGTCCACCGGGGGGCGCTGGCGAGCGTGCTGCGGCTGCCCGGGGCCGAGGTCGAGACGCTTCTGGACGTCCGGCGCCTGGTGGTGTGCGAGGACCTGGTCGATCACACCAACGTCGGGGCGATCATCCGCTGCGCCGCCGGGCTGGGCTGGGATGGGGTGCTGCTGTCGCCCGGCGCCGCCGACCCGTTGTACCGCCGGGCGATCAAGACGTCCATGGGGGCCGTGTTCGCGCTCCCGTGGGCGCGGCTGGGTCGCGGTGTGCACGACCTGGAGCGCCTGCGTCACGCCGGATTCACCCTCGTGGCGACGGCGCTGCGCGACGACGCGATCCCGCTGGAGGCGGCCGCCGCCGACCTGACGGGGAGGCGCATCGCGCTGCTGGTCGGCACCGAGGGCGACGGTCTGTCCGCGGGCTGGCTGCGCGCCGCCGACGTCGTGGTACGCATCCCCATGGCGCGCGGGGTCGACTCGCTGAACGTCGCCGCCGCGACGGCGATCGCCTGCTACGTGCTGGGGCCCTCGTCCGACGCATCGGCGCGTCCGCGGGGCGACACGGGCCAGTCGGCCGGGTAGAGGTGGCGTAGCGATTCCTGCTGCTCGTTCAGCTTCCGCCGGACGCGCGACGACAGCCGGTCGCCGAACACCGTGCCGCCGAGGTGGTCGGTCTCGTGCTGGAGGCACCGGGCCAGCAGGCCTGTGCCGGTCACCGTCACGGGCTCGCCGTTCTCGTCGAGCCCGTGGCAGACGGCTCGGTCGGGTCGTGCCAGCGGCTGGTAGGCCCCCGGCCAGGACAGGCATCCCTCGTCCGTGGCGTCGAAGTTGCGGTCGTCCCCCTTCGGCAGGTCGACGACCGGGTTGCAGATCACGCCGAACTGGTAGCGGTCCTGCGCGTCGGGACAGTGATAGACGAAAAGCGCCAGCTCGACCCCGATCTGGGGTGCGGCCAGCCCGACGCCGTCCGCGGCCGCCATGGTGGCGAACATGTCGGCGACGAGCGAATGCAGCTCCGGCCCGAACGTAGTCACCGGCGGACAGGCAGTGTGCATGACGGGTTCGTCCCAGGTCGTGATGCGACGCACCGTGCCCCGCTCCGCCCATTGGCGTGGTGATGGCATCCGACGGCCTCCCCTCGCGGCGTCGTGGTTCCCACCCCCGTGGCGGGGACGCCGGACCCAAGATACCCCGTCGCGGCGCGCCTGCCGGTTCCGGGCAGCCGGACGCGGGAAGGTGGACGCGTCGGCGCAGCACTAAGCGCGCCGGTCGCGGGCGGCGGAATCGGCCGGTGAGGGGAGGCGCAGCGCGATGGCGGGGGCACACCCAGACTGGAGCGAGGCGTTCCGGTCGGCGCACGACGGCTTCGCCGCTCACCTGGCGCTGGAGCGGGCCCGCTCGCCGCATACGCGGCGCGCCTATCTCGGTGACCTCGCGAGCTTCTTCGACACGATGGTGGCAGCCGGCGCGACCAGCCTAGACGACGTCGCCACGGCGGACATCCGTGGCTGGCTGGCCGTACAGCAGCAGGCTGGATGCGCGCCCGCGACGCTGCAGCGGCGCGGTGCGGCCGTCCGCGTGTTCTGGCGCTGGGCGCACCAGACCGGGCTGGCGGATGACGATCCGGCCGCCGTCCTCAAGTCGGGGCGCGTGCCCCGCCGCGTTCCCGCGACGTTGTCGCAGGCCGAGGCGTCCGCGGTGATGGCGCGCGTCGACGCCGCGGCCGAGCCCGACCAGGTCCTCGCCGTGCGGGACATGGCGATCCTCGAGGTGTTGTACGCCACCGGGATTCGGGTCAGCGAGCTGTGTGGGCTCGACCTCGGCGACGTGGACTGGGAACGCCAGGCCCTGCGCGTGCTCGGCAAGGGGAACAAGCAGCGTGCCGTGCCCATGGGCGTGCCGGCGGTGACCGCCCTGACCTCCTGGCTGCGCGTGCGCGGCCGCTTGGCCCACCCGGACGCCGGCGCGGCGATGTTCGTCGGCGAGCAGGGCCGCCGGCTCGATCCCCGGATGGCGCGACGCGTGGTGCACCGAGCCCTCCGGGCGGTGCCCGGCGCGCCCGACCTCGGACCGCACGGCCTGCGCCACGCCATGGCGACGCACCTGCTGGAGGGGGGGGCGGACCTGCGCAGCGTTCAGGAGATCCTCGGGCACGCGTCGCTGGGCACCACCCAGCTGTACACCCATGTGAGCAGCGAGCGGCTGCGCGCGGCGTTCGAGCAGGCCCACCCCCGGGCGTGAGGCTCGTCACGGCAGTAGCGTTCCCGAGTCGAACGCCACCCCGTCGCGGGTCGCCCCGAAGTGCAGGTGGCAGCCCGTCGAACGCCCGGTGGTGCCGACCAGGCCGAGCACCTGGCCGACGCCGACGGTCTGCCCGGTGGCAACCATCTGTGCGGACAGGTGGGCGTAGGTCGTGCGCACCCCACCGGCGTGCTCGACGACGACGTAATGGCCCAGCACGTCGTTCGTCGCCACGGTCACGACCGTGCCGGGTATCGTCGCCGCGACAGGCGTGCCGCAGGGCGCACCGATGTCGGTGCCGTCGTGGAAGCGGGACGTACCCGTGAACGGATCCGTGCGCCAGCCGTACGGCGAGGTGATCGGACCGGACACCGGCCAGCCGCTCGCCGCCGAGGTGAGCAGCACCGTCGTGGCGGGCGGCACAGCGGCTCCGTCCGGGAGGAGCCGGATCGGGGGCGCGGCCGCCAGGCCGCCGAGCCATGCCAGCGGGTCGAGGTACGTGTCACCCTGGAGCAGCCCCAGATGGAGGCAGTCGACGGCGGCATGTCCGGATCGCAGCACGCCGACGGCGGCGCCGGCGGACACCGGCGCCCCCACGTGTACGCTGGCTGCGACCGGCTGATACGTGGTGCGCACGCCGCTGGCGTGCGTGATCGACAGGCTCGGGACCCCGGCGATGGATCCGACCCAGCTGACGGTGCCTGCGGCCGCGGCCAGGACGGGCGACCCCGCCGGGGCGGCGATGTCGATCCCGCGATGGCCGGACAGCCACGGCTGGTCGGGCGGGTCGAACGCCCGCACGACCGGGCCGGACACCGGCCAGGCGCGCTCATCGCTGGCGGCAGCCTGGGCCGGGCGCGGCGCCCCGGCGATCAGGCCCCAGAACACGGCGAGCAGCAGGACGACCGTCCGCGCGACGGACATCCACGGTCGGCGGACGGGACAGGGCATGGCGGTTCTCATGGGGACAATGTGGTCGGGACACCGCAGTTTGGTCCGCCGCCGCGGAGGCGCTGTGGATGATTCCTCGACGCCGCCGTCGCTGTGGATAACTCGGCCGGGTCTCGCATCCACGCGGTGTCCATCGTCCGCGACCTGCCTTGTCAGATGCGATGTGAGGCGTGTGGGGCTCGAACCCACGACCGGAGGATTATGAGTCCTCTGCTCTGACCTGCTGAGCTAACGCCTCGGGTAGCGTCACTATACCGTGGGGTCGTCGGCCGTTTCGGGAGCGAAGGATCCGCCTACACCGGTTCGCCCAACAGCGCGAGGAGCGTGCGTCCGAGGCCGGACTGGTTGTGGTCGCCCGCCGAGGCGAACCCGGCGTCGAGCAGTGAGCGGTGCGCGTCTGACATCGCGAACGGGTGCCCGGCGAGACGCAGCATCGGCAGGTCGTTGGGCATGTCGCCGAACGCCGCGACACGATCCGGGCTGACGCCCCACTCGTCCAGCAGGCACCCCAGCGCGAACGCCTTGTCGACGCCCGGAGCGGACAACTCCAGCAGTCCGCACCGCTGCACCATGGAGTAGGTGAGGCTCAGCCGGCCCGCCACCACGGCGTCGGCACGACGCGTCAGGCCATCGGTCGGCAGGCTGGGGCTGTAGACGAGGAGTTTCACCGGCGATCCGGCGTCGAGCAGGTCGGCCACGGACGCCGAGCACACGTTCTCCGGCACGAAATCGCCCCGCAGTGGATAGGCAGGGGTGCGTCCCCACCCACCGTCGGCGTACTCCACGGCGAACCCGGTGTCGGGCAGGGCGGCGAGCAGATCCGCGGCGACGGCGGCCGTCGTGTCCCGCGGCACCGGGTGCGACTGCACCACCCGGCGGGTCTCCAGATCCACGACGACCGCGCCGTTGCTTGCCAGCACGCTCGGCCGGGCGGAGCGGACGCAGTCGAGGGGTTGTAGCCAGCGGGCCGGGCGGCCGGTGGCGAACACGACCCGTACGCCGAGCTGGGCGGCCCGGAGCACGGCCCGGCGGTTGAGCGGGCTGACCTGGCCGTCGGCGCCGAGGAACGTACCGTCCAGGTCGCTGGCGACCACGTCGATGACGGGGGAGCCAATCACAGTCGGGTGTTCTGGGGCGAAGACTGCGGACCGGTACCGGACGGTCCGGACGTGAACATCGACGGCGTCTTCGTCGGCGAGGCCGGGGAGCCGCTGGGGGAGGGCGAGCCGGACGCGGAGTCGGACGGCGAGGTGGAGGGCGACTGCGACGCCGAGTCCGAGGGCGATCCGGACGGCGAGGTGGAGGGCGACTGCGACGCGGAGTCGGACGGCGATCCGGAGGCGGAGTCGGACGGCGATCCGGACGCGCTCTGCGACTGTGACGCGGTGTCCGACCCCCCGTTCACGGGCGGCGGGGGAGTCTCCGGCGGTGGGATCTGGAAGATGAGGACGACGATCAGCAGCGCGAGCGCCGCCAGCACGATCATGAGCAACCAGCTGACGAGCAGTGTCATCCAGCTGGCGCGGTCCTTGCGTCCGGGCCAGGGCAACGGCCAGGTGCGCCAGTGCCCTGGCGCGGTCTGCTGGATCCACGGCAGACGGAAGTCCGGGCCGGCGACGGTGCCGAGCGCCGGGGTGCGGGACAGGTCGACGCTGCGCAGCAGCCGGTCGGCCTCGCCGATGGCGTCGAGACTGCGGTCGTAGGCAAGCGCGACCCAGGGCGAAAGCGGCGCGTCGTCCGGCCCGATGGGGTCGTCATCCTCGCGGCGGAACTTGCCGGCGAGGCGGCCGTCGTCCTGGTCGGCACCACCGCGCGCCAGCACGGTGTCCGCGTTCATCTTGTTCACCTCGCCGGCCAGCCGATCCCGCGCGGCGGGGTCGTCGGCCGCCCCCTCCGACAGCATGACCAGCATGACCGGCGTCGGGTCGGCCCCCTCATGGGCGAGGTAGGCGATCCCGCTCGCCCGGGCCGCGAGGCGCCCGTCGAGCCAGTAGTCGCCTATCTTCGGCGGATCGTCACCGAGCAATGCGGCGGCGTAGGGTCCCTCCGGATAGGTCTCGCCCGTGCCCCGGGCAGGCGTCACGCCGGGGGTCGGCGCGCCCGGTACACCGGGCACACCCGACGACTCCACCGGCGCTGGTGCGGGCACGGGCGTGGGATCGCCGGAGACTGGTGTGGACGACATCACCCCTATCACACCACACTCGCCGCCGTCGCGTTGTCGCCGCCCCCGTGGGCGGTCGAGCGATCCACAGGTGACCCACAGTCCGGGCTCAGGACCGATCGGCGGAAAGCGAGGCGGGCGCGATACGCTTGATGCCAGCCCTCGGGGTGGGGCGTCCGTTCCACCGACCCGGTAGCGGGGCGCGAGTAGGCCAAGGAGGCCCCTGTGAGCAACGACCAGGCGGAACACCACGCCGCCCCCCCGGTTCACCACGCCCATGGGGCTGCGCCCGCAGGCGACGGCGCCGGCACGTCCGGGCCGTCGCTGACCGTCAAGCAGGCCGCTGGGCTGCTCGGCGAGTCGTTGGCGCAGGTGCAGCGGGTGATCGTCGGGCAGGAGCACCTGGTCGAGCAGCTGATGGTCGGCCTGCTGGCCAAGGGGCACATCCTGCTGGAGGGCGTGCCCGGCACGGCCAAGACGCTCGCCGTCCGCACCTTCGCGACCGTCGTGGGAGGCACATTCGCCCGCGTCCAGTTCACCCCCGACCTCGTACCGTCAGACATCGTCGGCACGCGCGTCTACTCGATGGCCAAGGAGACCTTCGACGTGGAGCTCGGGCCCGTGTTCGTCAACTTCGTGCTGGCCGACGAGGTGAACCGCGCGCCCGCGAAGGTGCAGGCCGCGATGCTCGAGCTCATGGCGGAGAAGCAGGTGTCGATCGGCGGGGTGACCTACCCGATGGCCAAGCCGTTCATCGTCATCGCCACCGAGAACCCGATCGAATCGGAGGGCGTCTATCCGTTGCCCGAGGCGCAGCGCGACCGGTTCCTGCTGAAGGTGGACGTGCCGTACCCGAAGGGCAGCGAGGAGTTCGAGATCCTGCGGCGGATGTCCATCACCGCCCCCGAACCCAAGCCGGTGCTCAACCCGGCGCTGACGCTCACACTGCAGGACATGGCGTCGAACGTGTTCGTGCACAACCTCGTCGCGGAGTACATCGTCCGGCTGGTCATGGCCACTCGCAATCCCACCGATTTCGGGATGCCGGACCTGGCGAAGGTGATCTCCATCGGCGTGTCGTCCCGCGCGACGCTCGGCCTGGTGAGCGCCGCGCGCGCGCTCGCCCTGATCCACGGCCGCGACTACGTGCTGCCGGCCGACGTCCAGGCGGTCGCTCCGGACGTCATGGCGCACCGCCTGATGCTGAGCTTCGACGCGATCGCCGACAACGTCCCCACGTCGCAGGTGGTCGATCGAATCATGGCCATGGTGCCCGCGCCGACACCTGTCTGGAACTCCGCCCAGCCCCACGCCGCCGGAGCGGCGACGGGCCCGGTGCGGTAGGAGCGCGTTCGTGGCGCAGCAGCTGTATCCCGAGTTCGCCCCGCCGGCCGAGGTGGCCGAGGACGAACCCGATCTGGCCGCGTCGAGCCTGCTGACCGCGCCCACCGGCCAGACGATCTCGCTGCACAAGCTGGCGCCCGAGGCAGCTCTGCGCAATCTGGAACTGACGATCGTCCGGCGCCTGGAGGGGTTCCTCCAGGGGGACCACCTCGGCCTGCTGCCCGGCCCGGGATCCGAGCCGGGGGATGCCCGCGTCTACGTGCCGGGACAGGACGACGTCCGCCGCATGGACTGGGCGGTCACGGCGCGTACCCTGGTGCCGCACGTTCGCGACACCGTGGCCGACCGGGAGCTGGAGATCTGGGCGCTGCTGGACGTCACCCCGTCGATGAACTGGGGCACCGCCGGCGTGACGAAGCGCGACCTCGGCATCGCCGCGGTGGCGACGCTCGGGTTCATCTCCCAGAAGGTGGGCGACCGCTTCGGCGGCCTCATCTACCGGCCGGACGGGGTGCAGCGTCTGGAGGCAGGGTCGGGCCGGACGGCGCTCTACACGCTGCTGGGCAAGATGCTCGAGGAGCCGATCGTGCCGGACCGGGCGCCGGGCAGCATGACGCTGGCGCAGGCGATCGATCAGATGACCCGGATGCAGCGACGGCGCGGCCTGCGCGTGGTGGTGAGTGACTTCCTGACCGCGGACGACGCCGAGATCGACCCCAACGTCCCCCCGGACTGGGAGCGGTGCCTGCGCCGATTGAGCGTGCGGAACCAGGTGCTGTGCGTCGAGGTCGTGGACGCCGCCGAACTGGCGCTGCCGGACATCGGCGAGATCCTCATCCGGGATCCGGAGTCGGATTTCTCCCGCTACGTCAACACCTCCGATCCCCGGGCCCGGCGCCTGGTCGACGCCGCCTCCGCCCAACAGCGGGAGCGCATCGCCGTGTCGATGCGGCGCGCGGGCGTGGGCCATCTCCAGTTGTCGACGAACCGCGACTGGGTGCAGGACATCGCCCGGTTCGTACTCAACTACCGGCGCACGGCCACCGTGCTCCACACGCCGCCGCAGGGGGTGACGAAGTGATCGCCACTCCGGTCGGACCCTTCGACTTCTTCGCCCCCGGACGGCTCTGGGCGCTGCTCGCGCTGCCCCTGCTGATCGCCTTGTACATCATCGGGCTGCACTTCTCCCGGCGCAACGGTATCCGCTACACGAACACCGGCGTGCTGGCCGCGGTCCTGCCGCGTCAGCGCCAGTGGCGCCGCCACGTCACCGTCGCGATGGCGCTGTGCTCGCTGGTTCTCATCGCGGGGGCGTGGGCCCGCCCGGCGGGCGTCGAGAAGATCCCGCGCGAACGGGCCACCGTCGTCGTCGTGTTGGATGCCTCGCAGTCGATGCAGGCCACGGACGTGGCGCCCACCCGGCTCGACGCGGCGAAGGCCGCCGCCAAGCGGTTCGTGGCGCAGCTGCCGGCCCAGTACAACGTGTCGGTCGTCTCCCTGTCGGGGACGCCGAGCACCCTCACGGTTCCGACGGTCGACCGGGCCGCGGTCGCCGCCGCCATCGACTCGATCACTCTGCAGGACGGCACAGCGATCGGTGGCGCGATCGACGCCGCGCTCGCGGCCATCGCGCAGGCGCCTGTCGGGAACGACGAGAAGCCGGCACCCGCCCTCGTCGTGCTGCTGTCGGACGGCAGCAACACGGCGGGCAAGGACCCGGTGACCAGCGCCGAGGTCGCGGCGAGCAAGAAGGTGCCCGTCTACACCATCGCGTTCGGCACCCAGAACGGCTACGTGGATCTGGACGGCCAGCGCTACAACGTGGCCCCGGACACGGCGATGCTGGCGCAGCTGGCGCAGCTCACCGGTGGTCTTACCTACGACGCGGCGAGTGCGGCGCAGCTGGACCGGGTGTATACCCGATTGGGGAGTAGCCTCGGCTACGAGGAGCGTGACTCCGAGGTGACGGCACGGTGGGCGCTGTATGCGCTGGCGTTCGCCGTGGTCGCCGCCCTGGGGGCGGTGTCGATGGCGGCGAGGTGGCCCTAGATGACGGTGATCATGGAGCTGGGTTTCTTGGCGCCGCAGCGTATGTGGTGGCTGCTGCTGGTGCCCGCGATCGCGACGTTTTACGTCCTCCTCAGCGCGCGGCTCGTACCCGGGCGCCGCAGCCGGCGCCTCGACCGGCTGCTGCCGCAGGAGTCGCCCTGGAAGCGGCACTTCTCGGTCGCCGCGGCGCTGCTGTCGCTGGGCTCGCTGATCGTGGCGTATGCCCAGCCGACGGCCTACATCGCGGTGCCGCGGGAGCGCGCGACGATCGTGTTGGCGATCGACGTGTCGCGGTCGATGGAGGCCACCGACGTGTCGCCCAGCCGGATCACGGCCGCGAAGGAGGCCGCCAAGAGCTTCGTCGACATGCTGCCGAACGGCTTCAACCTGGGCATCGTCAGCTTCTCCGGTACGCCGTCGACCGTGATGCCGCCGTCGACCGACCGCGGGGCGGCGAAACGGGCCATCGACTCGCTGACGCTGGGGCCGTCGACGGCGATCGGCGACGGAATCTACCAGTCGCTGACGGTGCTGACCATGGCCCCGCCCGACCCGAAGCATCCCGACGATCCGGCGCCGGGCGCGATCGTCCTCCTGTCGGACGGGGCGACGAACGTCGGTCGCGACTCCGGCCCGGCCGCCCAGACGGCCGGCGATCAGGGCGTGCCGATCTACACCATCGCGTTCGGCACCCCGGGGGGGTACGTGATGGAGAACGGGCGCCGGGCGTCGGTGCCGGTGAACCACGCCGAGCTGATGAACATCGCGAAACTGTCCGGCGGCAAGAAGTTCTCCGCCGAGACGAAGCAGGATCTGTCCGAGGTGTACCAGACGATCGCTCGGTCGATCGGGTACGACAAACAGACGGTCGAGATCACCTACCGGTTCGCCGGGGTGTCGCTGCTGTTCGCGGTGATCGCCGGCATCGGGGTGATCTCGCTGGCGGCGAGGTGGCCGTGACGTCGGCGGGCAGCCCGGCCGCCGCGATGGACGATACGACCCTGGCGGCGCGGGTCGTCCAGGTGCGGGAACGTATCGCGGCGGCGGCGCGACGGGTGGGCCGCGATCCCGCGTCGGTCCGGCTCCTGGCCGTCAGCAAGAGCTGGCCGCTGACCGCCATCGAGCAGATGGCGGCGGTGTCCGGGTTGCGACTGTTCGGCGAGAACCGCCCCCAGGAGTTGGCGGCGAAGGCCGCCGCCGCGCTGGCGACCGACTCGCCGGTGCAATTCACGCTCATCGGCCACCTCCAGACCAACAAGGTGGCGCTGGTCGCCGCGCACGCGGTGGGATTCCAGGCGCTGGACTCGCTGCGGTGCGCCCACGCGCTCGACGCGGCGCTCCAGGCGTGCGGGCGCGGACTGGACGTGCTGATCGAGGTGAACACCTCCGGTGAGGCCGCCAAACACGGCGTCGGCCCCGACGAGGTCGCCGGGCTCGCCCGGCAGATGGCGGGCCTGGACGCCTTGCGCGTGCGCGGGCTGATGACGGTGGCACTGAACAGCCCAGAGCGGGAACCGGTGGTCGCCTGTTTCGAGCGTCTGCGCGAGACGGCTCGCCGGCTGCGGGACGACGGTGTGCTGGGGTCGGATTGGGCGGAGCTGTCGATGGGCATGTCCGGGGATTACGAGTGGGCCATCGAGCACGGCGCGACCACGGTGCGGCTCGGATCCGCGCTCTTCGGGCCGCGCACCCCGGTGACGACCACCGGGTGATCAGCGCGGCGCGTCGGACTCGGGCGCATCGTCCGGTGGCGCGGCCCGGCGAGGGCGTGGTGGTTCGGTGGTCCCGGCCGGCGCCGCGGGCGCACCGGGTGCTGCGGGCGGGAAGTTGTCGATGGCCACCGGGTCGATCTGGTCGGCGGGGCTGAAGCCGAACAGCTGCGCGTAGAAGCTCAGCTCGGCGGCCAGCGCCGCCCGGCGACTGGAGAGCTTGCGGAAGCCGTGGCCCTCGCCGTCGAACATGAGCAGGGCGACCGGGGCCTGGCGCCGGCGCAGCGCGTCGGCCATGCTCGCGGCCTGTGCGGGCGTGACGATCTGGTCGGCGGTGCCCTGCATCAGCAGCATCGGGGTGTTCAGCCGATCCAGGTGCGACAAGGGGGAACGGGCCACGTAGAGGTCCCGCCGGTCCGGGTAGGGGCCGACCAGTCGGTCGAGGTAGTGGGACTCGAACTTGTGCGTGTCCCGGGCCAGCATCTCCAGGTCGGCGACGCCGTAGCGCGACACGCCGGCCGCGAACACGTCGGTGGTGGTGAGCGCCTGCAGCACGGCGTATCCGCCGGCGCTGCCGCCGCGGATCGCGACGCGCGCCGGATCGGCGAGGCCGAGGGCGACAACGGCGTGGACGGCATCGACGCAGTCGGACACGTCGAGCAGCCCCCACTGGCCCCACAGCCGGTTGCGGTAGGCGCGGCCGAAGCCGGCGGAACCGGAGTAGTTCACGTCCAGGTACGCGAAGCCCCGCGACGTCCAGAACTGGATGTCGGCCTGCCACGCGTCACTGGCGAACCCGGTCGGGCCGCCGTGGCAGTGGACGAGCAGCACCGGCCTCTCGCCGGAAGGACCTTGACAGGCGCCGTTTGTCGGCGGGTAGAACCAGGCCTGGACCCCCCCGGCCCGCCCGGTGAAGGTGAGCGAGCGGGGGATGGCGGTCCACGCCGGCTCGGGCACGAGGCCGTTCGCCTGCCGCACGGTCTCCACCGTGCCGTCCTCGGTGAGGCAGACCAGCGCCGGCGGCGCCGCCGGGCGCGTCACCAGCGCATAGCCGACGCCGTCGACGGCGGCGACTGCCCTGACCTGGGCGACGCTGGCCCCACGGGCCACCTCGCCGGTGGAGAGCCGCACCGTGGCGATATACACGATGCCCTCGTCGCATAGGCTGACGAGCGCCAGATCGTCGTCCAGCATCGCGTAGGCGTGGTTGCCGAGCTGCCACGCGGGCACGTCGAAGTCACACGCGTCGTCGTGTACGGCGGTGGCCACCGCGCCGTCCCACTGGTGGAGGTTCCAGTAGCCCGACGCGTCGCTCATGAAGAGCAGCCGGCGGTCGGGGAGCCAGCGCGGGTGCTGGACACTGACGCGGTGGTGGGGATCGCCGGTGCCGCCACCCGCGACCCGTACCGCCGCGTCCAGGGTGATCCGTCCGGCGGCGATCCGTACCTGGGCGACGCGCAGCACGGAGGCGTCCCACGGCATGTCCGGGTGAGTCCATTCGACCCAGGCCAGCCGTCCGTCCGCGGCGTACTCGGGGCAGGCGTAGAAGTCGGCGCCTGCGCACAGGACCTGCCCCACGTCGGCGGGCATGCCCGCGGAGTCCCCGGCCGTTGGTCCGGCAGGCCAGGGCAGGGCCACGATGGCGGTGGTGACGCCGTCGGGGAGCGCCTCCTCGCGGACCGCGAGGACGCCCGGCAGGTCCGGCGCGACGCGGAGGTCCCCGAAACGGTACCGGTCGGCCCCGACCGCCAGGCGATGGCGGACGCCGTCGGGCGTGGTCAGCCACACGGTGTTGTCGTGGTCGTCGCACCAGGCCACGGAGCCCCCGGCGGCATGGAACGCGCCTCCGCCGTACCCGTTCACGCGGCTGCGCACGTCGATCGGGGCCGCGGTGACCTCGCGCACCACGCCTTGGCGCCGGCGCATGAGGGTACTGCGTCCGTCCTGCTCGGCGACGGTTTCGACCCAGAGCAGGTCGTCGCCGTCGGCGCACAGGGAGTGCCACTCGACATCGCCGGCGAGCGCGGCGCCGATCGACAGCGGGGACCGCCAACCCCCGAAGGGCACCGTCGATGCGGCAGCGGGCTCATCCATGGAGCAAGACTAACGCAGGAGTCCAGCCAGGATCGCACGATGCGACCAGCGAGCGCGATGGGCACAAGGAAAGGGCGGCCTCCCCGAGGGGAGACCGCCCTTGCTCAAGACATCAGACGGGACTAGACCCGGCCAAGGATGCGGTTCAGGTTGGTGCCGCACGACGGGCAGACGGCCTTCGCCATCTTGGTGCCCTTGGCATTGACGACGACGTGGCCGCTTGCCTCGCGCTTCGCCTTGCACTTCATGCAATAGAACTCGCCCTTGAATGTCTCCTCAGACATGTTTCCTCCTTGCTCTCAGGGTGGATCGCCGGCATTGTCGCGGGACAGCACAGACGTACCAAAAGACCACTGTAGCAACGCACCGGAGCAAAGGTCGGATGAGCCGCGTGTGGCGTGTCGTGGCGGGACAGTCATGCCGCGGCGCCGGGCGCGCCGGGGGAGTCCCACTGCTCGAGGAGCCGCTGGAGCTGCGCGTCCAGATCGTCCATGGTCGCCTCGGGGGCGTTCTGGCGCTGGACGAAGCCGATGATGTCGTCGAGGTCCGCCGAGGTCGGGACGGCGTCGGGGTGCCGCCACAGGGCGTCGCGGGCCTCGAGGCCGCACTGATCGGCCACGGCGGTCCACAGGTTGACGGCGTCGCGCAACCGGCGCGGTCGCAACTGGAGCCCCACCAGGGACGACAGCATCGCCTCGGCCGGGCCGCCGGCGGCCCGGCGCCGGCGGATCATCTCGCCCAGGGCCGCCACCTCCGGCATCCATGGGGCGGCGGCCGTAGCCACGACGGTTTCCACCCAGCCCTCGATCAGGGCCGTCAGCGTCTCCAGCCGCTCCAGGATCGCGTCCTGGTCGGGGGTCCGGGCCGGCGAGAAGAGCCGCCCCTGGAGCGCCTGGGAAGCCTGGGCGAGGCGCTGCGGGGTCAGCGAGTCGAGGTCCTGGAGGTCGATCTCGTGGTGCAGCGCGTCGGCGTCGATCACGATGGCGCTCGCGTAGTGCTCGATCAGCGCCAGCACCTGGGTGCCCAGCCACGGAGCGCTGGCGAACAGCCGCTGGCGGGCGACCTCGCGGAGCGCCAGATACAGCCGGACGTCGTCGGCGCTCTGCTGGAGACCCTCCTGGAACGCGGCGACGTTGGTCGGCAGCAGGGCGACGGCGGGCGGGTCGATCAGCGGTAGTCCCGAATCGTTGCCGGACAGCACGGTGGTCGCGAGCCGCCCGATCGCCTGGGCGAGGTTCTGGCTGTACATCGCCCCGGCGGCCTGGCGGATCATCGGGGTGAACATGGTGCGGAACCCGGCGAGCGGCGAGCCGTCGGCGAGGTCGTCCCCACGATCGGCCGGCGGCATGAGGCCAGTCATCGCATCGGCGATGTGCGTCACGATGGGCTCGGCGATCGCGCGCCAGTTGTCCATCGAGTGTTCCACCCACTCGGCACGGCTCCACGCCTGCGCGGCCAACTCGGCCTCGGGCAGCGCCGTGCACGGCGCCAGCCAGGTGGCGGCCAGACGCACCGCATCGGCGACGTGGCGCGCCTCGAGCGACGTCTGGCTGGGATCGGGGCCGAGCGAGGCGACGTACTGCCGTGTGAGCGACTTGGTGCGTCCCCAGTCGACGCCACTGGCCGAGGCCTGCGCGCCCATGGCTCCCAGGAGCCCCTGAACCTGTGACATCAAGGCGCCCAGGTCCACCTGGCCCTGCGGGCCGGACAAGCCGAATTGGCGGAAGAGCCGGTTGATCGCGTCGTCGCCGTCGTCGGGCCGGTCCGGCTCGCCGTCACCGGGATGGTCCGGCGGTCCGGCGGGCGGCTGGTGATCACTCATGGACGGCTCCTGACGTCGAGGCATTCATTCTAGGTCGTGGCGCGACCACGACCACGTCGCCGCCGTACGCGGGTCCGGCCCTCGCGCGACGCATCGTCTAGGATCTGTGCATGGCATCTGGTGACCCCGGACGTGCGCGGACGATGAGCCAGCACGCCTGGGCGACGGTGGTATCCGGAAGCCTGCTGCTGGTGCTGGCGGTGCTGCTCGTCACGTGGTCCACGCCGTACGTGGTCTGGAAGGCCGGCGCCCGGACCGGCGTCCTCGCCGGTCCCAGCGGGACGCCCGGCGTGTCCATCAAGGGGACCCCGACGTTTCCCGTGCACGGCACCCTGCTCGTGAGCGCCACCGCCCGGGGCGCGCCGCGGTTCGGCGTGCCGGAACTGGTGGTCGACTTCATCTCGGCCCGGGCGGACGTGTTCCCCGATGATGTGTCCAGCCTTCCCGTGCCGACCACGGCCTCGGGCGCCGGTGCGGGCCAGCTCAGCGTCTGGCAGCGGAACGCGATCATCGCGGCACTGCGGGCGGCCCACTTCCCGACGACACAGGCCCCGATCGTGTCGAGCATCGTGGTCGGTGGCCCCGCCTACGGCGTCCTCCAGGTCAACGACGTCATCACCGCGGTCGACGGGGTGAAGGTCGCCAGCGCTGCCGATGTGCGCGACGCCGTCGCCAAGCGGGCGCCCAACGAGGCGGTGGTGTTCGACCTGGTGCGCGGCGACACGGAACTGACCGGCATCCAGGTGACGGCGCACGCCTCGAACGGCGACCAGCGCTCCACCGTCGTCGGCGCGTCGTTCGCCAACAGCTTCACCTCGGGCGCGGTGACCGTCACCCTGAACCTCGCCCCGCCGGCCGACCGGGCGAGCTCGGGGTTGCTCGTCGCGCTGGGCATCTACGACATGGTCAGCGACGAGGACCTGGTCGGCGGCCGGACCATCGCCGGCATCGGGCAGGTCGACCCCACGGGCGTGGTGCTGATCGACCCGGTCGCCGGGGTGCGGGAGAGCGTCAGTGCGGCGGCGGCCGGCGGCGCGGACATCTATCTCGCGCCCGAGTCGGCCTGCCCCATCGCCGCGACGTTCGACGGCGCGATGAGGGTCGTGAAGGTGACGAACCTGTCCGACGCGATCGACAGCCTCAGCCGGCTCGCGGCCGATCCGGCGTCGCCCGACGTGCCCCGGTGCACGGCGAGCTGAGGCGAGGGGACGTTGCCCCGCCAGGAACCGGGAGTAGCCTGGGGCAGGAGCGGGTGAGGAGGCGCGGTGGCAGTCGCGAAGAAAAGGGTGCTCACGCTGGATCGTTCCCGGTGGTGGCTGATCGGCGTCGTTGTGGTCGTCGCGGTCCTCGCGGTGGTTGTCGCCGCGCGAGTCTGGACGGAGGTGCTGTGGTATCGCAGCGTCGCTGCCCAGACCGTGTACCTGACGCGGCTGGGTGCGAGCCTCGGGCTGTTCGCCGTGTTCGGCGTGCTCGTGTTCGCGGCGATCTGGGCCAACGTGCTGGTCGCGGTGCATCTCGGGAAGAAGATGCCCGAAGCCCGGTCGTCCGCGGCCCCCATCTGGCTGACGCAGCGGGCGTTCCTGCTCGTGCCGGCGCTGTTCGTGGCGCTGATGGCGGGGTTGTCGACCACGGCGCAGGCCGACCTCGTGCTCGCCTGGCTCCACCGGACCAGCTTCGGGATCGCCGACCCTTACTTCGGCAAGGACATCAGCTTCTACGTGTTCAGTCTGCCGTGGTGGCAGTTCGCCGTGGGGATGATGATGGCGGCCCTGGTGATCGGCGGCATCGCCGCCGCCATCGTGCACCTGGTCACCGGATCGTTGCGGGCGGCCCCGCTACGGCTGCGCGCACCGGGCCCGGACGCGGCCGCGCCCGATATCGAGGTCACCAACCCGTTCGGCCGGACGGCGCAGTCCCACCTGTCGGTCGTCGTGGGGCTGGTGCTGGTCGTGTTCGGCGTCCAACGTCTCCTGAGCCGTTACGCCTACTCCTACACCGACAATGGGCTGTTCACCGGCATCGGCTACACGGACCTCCATTCGCGGGTGATCGCGCAACTGGTGATGGCGATCATCGCGTTCATCTGCGCGGCGGTGTTCTTCGCGAACGCCTTCCTGCGCCGGTGGGCCGTCGCAGTGTCGGCGATCGTGCTGATGGTCGTGTCGAGCCTGGTCATCTCGGTGGCGTACCCGATGGGGGTGCAGCGGTTTTTCGTGAAACCGACCGAGCCGATCGTCCAGGCGCCCTACATCACCAAGCACATTGCCGCGACCCGCGCCGCGTACGGCATCGACGACACGGCGATCACCGACTACTCGGCCCAGACGCAGGCGACCGCCGGCCAGCTGAAGGCCGACGCCGAGGCGCTGCCGGGCATCCGGCTGATGGACCCGGCCGTCGTCGCCCCGACGTTCGAGCAGCTGCAGCAGGTGCGCGGCTACTACACCTTCCCGGCGGAACTGGACGTCGACCGCTACACCATTAACGAGCAGACCACCGACGCGATTGTCGCTGCTCGCGAGATCAACAAGGCGGGCATGCCCGACTCGAGCTGGAACAACGTGCACACGGTGTTCACGCACGGCTTTGGCATGGTCGCGGCCTACGGCAACCGCCGCCAGGCCAGCGGCGAGCCGAGCTGGATCGCCGGCGACATTCCGCCGACGGGCGCGCTGGGGGAGTCCCAGGCCCGGATCTACTTCGGCGAACGGACGATCGACTACGCCATCGTCGGGGCGCTGCCCGGCGCGGACCCGGTGGAGCTGGACACCCCGGGCGGCGGCACATCGAGCACCGAGACGCGCAACACGTACGACGGCACCGGCGGGGTTCCGATCGGCGGGCTGTGGCACCGCCTGCTGTACGCGATCCGCTTCACCGACCTGAACATCCTGCTGAACCAGCGCGTCAACCCCGCGTCCAGGATCCTGTATGACCGCACGCCGACCCAGCGCGTCGCGAAGATCGCGCCGTGGCTGACGGTCGACTCCGATCCCTTCCCGGCGATCGTGGACGGACGCCTCACCTGGATCGTGGACTGCTACACGACGTCCGCGCGATACCCCGAGTCCCAGCGCATCAGCCTGAGCTCCGCCACCTCGGACGTGGCCAGCGCCGACCAGACGATCGCGGCGCAGCCGATCAACTACATTCGCAACTCGGTGAAGGCGACGGTGGACGCCCTCGACGGCACCGTGACGTTGTACGCCTGGGATCCCGCGGACCCGATCCTGGCGACCTGGATGCGGGTGTTCCCGTCGTTGCTCCAGCCGAAGTCGGCCGCGTCCGCGGACCTGATGAGCCATCTACGCTATCCGCAGGATCTGTTCAAGGTGCAGCGCCAGGTGCTCGGGCGCTACCACACCACGGACGCGAACACGTGGTACCAGCAGTCGGATCTGTGGCAGGTGCCGGCCGATCCGCGGCCCACGTTCACCCAGAAGGAGCCGCCGTACTACCTGTCCATCAAGTGGCCCGGCGATGCCGGCCCGGTGTTCAGCCTCACAAGCGTGTATGTGCCCTCCAGCCGACAGAACCTCGGCGCCTACCTCGCGGTGGTGGCGGACGCGTCGTCCCCCGACTACGGGAAGCTGCGCGTCCTCAAGCTGTCCGACCAGCAACAGATCGCCGGCCCGGGCCAGACGTTCAACGCGATCAGCACCGACCAGTCGGTGGCCGAGAAGCTGCTGCCGTACATCAAGAACGGCTCGGCGGAGACGATCTACGGCAACCTGTTGACGCTGCCGCTCGGCGGCGGGCTCATCTACGTCCAGCCGATCTTCACCCAGCGGGTCGGGCAGTCCGGCGGCACGGGGAGCTACCCGGTGCTGCGGTTTGTCGCCGTGCGGTTCGGCGACCAGATCGGCATCGGCGACACGCTGCAGCAGGCGCTCGACATGGTGTTCCAGGGAGACGCGGGCGCGACGACGGGCGAGCAGCCGGGCGGCACGACCCCGCCGCCCACGAATCCGGGCACGACGACGCCACCGGCCTCCTCGGCCCAGGCGACGGCGCAGGCGGCGCTCCAAGCCGCCGCCGATGCGTTCGCCGCCGCCGACACGGCGCTCAAGGCCGGCGACCTGGCGGAGTACCAGCGTCAGATCGACATCGCTGCGGCGAAGGTGGCCGAGGCGCAGGCCGCGCTCGGCTGAGGCTCAAGCGACCGGGCGTCCGGTCACGTCGACGACCACCGGATCCAGGCCGGTATCGCGCAGGGGACCCAGCAGCGCGTCCGCCGGACCGGCGATCACCAGCGGCAGGGCGGTGGGGTCGATCCACTGCGCGAAGGCGTCGTTCGCCGCGGCGGCGGTGACCGCCCGCAGCCGGTCGTGGTGCTGGTCGAGCCAGGTGATCGGCAGTCCCGCCTGGACGAGCGCCCCGGCCTGGGTGACGACCGCCTCGGCGGTGTCGTAGCCCAGCGGCGCCCGCCCGGTCAGGTACATGACAGCGGCGGCGACCTCGGTCTCGTCCAGCGGCTGTGTCCGCAGGTCCAGGAGGTCGCGCGCCAGTCGGCAGGCCGGGGCGGCCACCTCGACGCGGCAGCTCGCCTGGGCGCTGAACAGGGCGACATCAGGGCCGGGCGTGAGCGTACAGCTCGCGCCGTAGGTGAAGCCGCTCTCCTCCCGCAGCACGCGGTTGAGGCGCGAGCCGAACATCCCGCCGACGGCGTTCGCCGCGACCTGGACCGCGGCCCAGGCCGGATGCTCGCGGGTCGGCGTGAGACGGCCGAACCGGATGTCGGCCTGGACGGCGTCGGGCCGGTCGAGCAGCCAGACGGCCGCGGGTCGCGTCGTGGGCACGGTGGGGCTGGCGAGGGGACGGAGCATGGCCAGTTCGCCGGGGGCCCACGCGCCGACGGTGTCCGCAAGCAGCCGGTCGAGACCGTCCGGCAGCGCGCCGGCGATCACGAGATGAGCGCCGGCCGGCGTCCACCAGCGGTCGTGGAAGGTACGGACATCGGGGGCTGTGAGGCGGCCCACGGTCTCGCGCGTGCCACCATCGGGCCGGGAACCGCGGCAGGACGGATCGGCCACGGCCGTCCGCAGCGCCCAGGCGGTGCAGCCCCCCGGATGGGCCAGGATCCGGTCGATCTCGCTGCGGCGCAGCGCGACGTGCCGGGCGACATCCTTGGCCGTGTAGGCCGGCTCGGCGACGACCTCGGTGAGCAGCGCCAGCGCGCCGCCCAGCCGGTCCGCGGGCGCCTGGACGCCGAGGGACGTCCCGGCCAAACCGGCATGCCCGCCGAGGCTGGCGCCCTGGGCTTCGAGCGCCTCCGCGAGCAGGATGCCGCGGTGGGAGCGGGTGCCGTCGTCACACGCGCGCAGCGCCAGCGTCGCGACGCCCTCCTGGTCCGGGTCCTCCAGGGCCAGGGGAACGTCGAGCAGCAGTTCGGCGCTGACGACAAGCTGCCCTGGCAGGTCGAACGCGTGGACGGTGATGCCGTTCGCGAGGGTGCTCTGGCGTGGCCGGGGGAAGTGCCACGCCGCCGGCGTGCCGAGGGCGGGCCGGCCGGGGCTCAGCGTGGTCATGCGTCCTCCCCGGCGACGTAATCGAGGACGGCGCGGGACGCGGGCGCCAGCCAGGTGGCCGCGGCCCGGGCGACCGCGCCCGGCGTGACGCGGCGGAGGTCGTCCAGGTGGCGGTTGACCCGGTCCGGGTCGTCCAGCAGCGTGGCGAACTCGTTGATCTGGTCGGCGCGCGTGTCCGT
>JGI20166J26741_11355559_pt1 | contig 27421 bp, 13 predicted proteins | sample TergutCu122P5_FD_26741 | JGI IMG/M metagenome (IMG submission 26741)
TTTTTGTGTCCAGTGTCTGATTTGTTTCTTATGGAGGATAAGGTTGCATTGCTGCAAGGTTTAAGGGATGAGGTTTTGGTGTTTTTTGGTGGGGTCGCCCGGGAGAGTGTGGAAATTATTATCAGAGAGGAAGGTACATACTTTCTCTTCGTAGGCCTTCTTGTATATGATGACTGTAGTTTTTCCTTTGTCTGCAAGGGCGTTTAAGGCGTTGTTCTTAGTGATTTTGTGTTGGATGTTTTTTGCAATATGTTGTTGTCTTTTGTGTGTGCGGCTGACGTTCTGGTGAGTATTTTGTATTTGCTTTAGTTTTTTTGCAGCCATGAGGTGGAAGGCGTCTTGGATTCTGGTGTCCAGTTGTCTTATAGCCCTTTCAGTTTCAACGATGAGGTTGATCCAATAAGTCCTGAGGAGTTGCTGTATGGTGTATTGTGCACCCAGGTCCCGTAGTTCTTGTTCCTCGTTGGTAAAGCTGATGTCAGTGAGGTTTAGTGTGTGTGGGTAGAAGGCTTGTTGTTGGCTGGTTGTTGTGTTTGTGGGCCATTTTTTTGGGTTTGCTTGTAGCTCGTCTAGTTTCTTGTTGAGGTTTCCATAATATGTCTGTTTCCAGTTGCAAGATGTTGTCAATGCTTTTTTGGATGGTTGTCCAGCATGTGGGCCATTGGGCAGCACATTCCAAGTGTCTGGTGTAGAGATGTTGGTTTAGTTTGGCTTTCTTAATGTACAGGAATTTGATTTCTTGATTAATTCTGTAGTGTGTTGCGACCTTCAGTGTGTTGGTACATTGTCGGCTGTTGCCATTAATCTTGCTGGAGATGTACTTTGGGGGTAAGTGTTTTTCTGTGCAGGTTTTGTTGTATCAGGTAGCAGCGGTGATTTTGTATAATCTCCGTTTGAGGCTCTTGTATTCGTGAATTGTTTTTGCCTGTTTGGCATATATAAATTTGATGTGATTTTGACCGTGCATCGTCGTTAATATGTGTAAAACATATGAAAAAATGTCGTCGGTCCAGTCAGGATAACCACAAGTTGGTGTCTAAAAATATTTGGCGCAGAATTTAAAAAATTGAAAATGTATGAACACTGGCGAACTCACATTGGAAGAGGCTGTGGACCTGTCGTACGACAGACCACTTGATGATCCTTCTGCACAGAAGTTATATTGGATCAAACTGGCATAAATTATTGCATGTTAGGAGTGAAGCAGCCTGCATGACAGCTTGAGATTCTACACGTAACGACATATTTGCAGTTGTTTTCACCAAGTATCTTAGTGCCAGTTCGAACAGGATTCAGTGACTAAGAATCCATACACACTACAAAACAGGGTGTAGAATAAGTCTGTTCAGTATGACATAGCCCTACAACATTATACATTCTAAATACAGTTACTTACATTTACCAAAAAACAAGAAGCTTTTCCCAAATTTTGTTAGTCACATGGCTATATTATGCTAGCAGACTTTATTAACGAGATTACATAGGAAGTATAATAGAACTGAAACAAGAGATCAGGCAGTGTTCTCTTAGAAGGGCAAACTAGATTTGAGAAAATTCACAATGGCTAAATAGGCAGCACACATTGATTTACTATTTGTTTATTGTCTATTAACAAAGCCTTCATGCATCCACATTATAATCTGTGATAATGAATGGCTTCAAATGTATTTCAGAAGATGTTCTACAGTTTTTATATTTTAAAAAATAGTTACTGCATCTTTCTGGGAAATCAAATTTTCGTTTACTGGTGAATGTGCTAGATTGTTAATAAAATTGTTAATTAAATGTAAAGATTGACAACTATGTTGAGATGAGAGTTTGGTAAAGTGTAACACAGGAAAATACCAGGAAAAAAGAAATATAAAATATAAAAATTATAGTGCTATGAAGGCAACTCAGTAAATAAGGTAAGACAGGAACATTTTAAGAGAGAAGAAAGAAAGAATTCCACATGTGGCTTCAAAATGACAGTACAAAGAAAATGAGCAAGAGAAGATCCAGATAAAGATGGGCATAACAGGATAGAAAGTGCATGATGCAGAAGGAAGAACATGGGAGGAAAATGAGGAGGTTTCGGAAGATAGAACAGGTGGAGAGGCTTGGATGTGAAAAGACTCACCTAAATTAAAATGTCATCAGAAATAACAAAACAAGACTGACAACTCTAGTACAATTGAATGATTTAGTTTATTCAGTAAGGCTTAGACTGGTTCTGTACCTTTGCACATTTTCTGAGAAACTGGAAAAATAAAAAGAATGAGTAAGACCCAACACTATTTGAAATTACTATTTATTTCTTCATATAATTCTTTTCTTTTTTTCAGTTTAGACATAGTCTATACATGTGCAGCCGTACTAACAGTGAAATGATTGCAGTGTCTGGCACCAGAATCAAATATCAGCCACCACATGACTGCAGTGTCTGGCACCAGAATCAAATATTAACCATCACATGCAATCAAATTTGACTAGCTGTCTCTAAATACGGCTGAGTGTACTGTAGTAACATTGTAGTTCATGCGTGAGGTTAAAATTTTGTGTTTCAACAATTTACTGGAGAATAATAGTGAGGAATAGTAATGTATAACCCATTTATAAACTGTTCTGTGATAATTTCAATTATGCTTAGAAGGCAGTAATGGTACACAAAAATAATCTGTAAATATGATAAATCACAGCACTTACTAACAAGATGGCACAGAGAAATCAGATGAAGAATTTTTTCTGTATTAACTTTCAATGTCTGAAATTTGTCTAAATAATATCGAAAAGTTCAGTTCCTACCTGACCGAAGACACTCTGCATCTCTGCTACTAAGCCCAACAAATTAATGTTTAGGAAGATAATCACTGTTTATCCTGAGGTTTATGTTACACACTTAAATACACTCTGTGCATAAAATGTGAAGATTCTGAATGTTAAAACAAACTGTATAAACAGTAACTACTCTCCTTTAAAGGACTACACATTTCTTTCATTGTGAAACAAACACTTATTTCAGTTGCTCCTTATTTTTACTGCTTTGATTTCTGTTGCCCAGGAATGTAGCAACTCACATAATTCATTGTTATTGACTCAACAACTAAAGCACAGCTCTGTGGAGAAAATGGTATGTCACATGGCTGTTGAAGAAATTCCCTGCCTTGTATTGAGCCAAAGGCTCATTACCATTTTCACAACAGCCTGTCACTGGACCCTACAATGACCCACCTTAAACCACTGAATGTTCCCAAATATCATACACAGTTTAGAACCCACTTCAATATTATCCTCCAATCTGTGCCTAGGTCTCTGGAATGGTCTCTTCTCTTCAGGATTCCTGACTAATATTTAGTACGTATTTCTCCAAATCCCGTCCATCTCATCATGATTTGTATGTTTATCACCTAAATCTGAATACGAAATTATTCATACTGTTATTACTTTTAAGCACTTATACAAAACATAGTGATAAAAATGGTCATGGTCTGCCTCTTTCATTCAGTCTGTAAGTGCTAACACCTTTAACCAGTTTTATGTCATTTCAGATGTATGAAATCAGTTTATTTAGGAAAGTCTAAAATTCTGTAGCCCTATATTGTGACAGCTGAGATACTAACAGAAGAATCAAGATTACAGTCTTATGCAACATCAAACTGTACAAACTGGTAAATTGGGCCCAATATTTGAGAGACACCTATGTACCAAATTACACGGTAGCATACTACAGACGACCACACTATTGATAAAATTCATTACTCTATTAAGAAAATATGATTTAAACATGGTACATGTCGCTGTACAGTATTATCATACATGCTCCGTTGCTTCTTCTTTTTCCTGAAAAGATGCCTTTCTTAAGATCTGGGTAAAACTAAATTACAGGACCAGGGACTCTGCTTTGCATTCAATCCAGACTTATTTAACAGCTTTGCCATAAACTGTGGTATTGAAAAAATGCAAAATACAGGATATAAGAATTGTTCTAAATAAGCATTTTTCATGGAAATGATGAAAGCCAGAAGGTTCACCTAATGCCAGGTAGAGCCTGCAAACAGCAGAATCACTTTGTGTTACACAGATCCATTATGATGTTACTGCGTCCAAAGCTTTAACTGATGTCATGTGACATTTGTCAGCAGGACCAATGAGAATGGCAGTGTTGCTCTTGTTCTAGGATTTAAATATTAATTTTATCGTAATATTTTCCTTTTTTTCCTTGCTTAGTGTGGACATTTAAATTGCTACCATGCAGACACAAAGAGACCAGCGTATGGCAAGTTAGGCCATTCACCAGTACATTTTAGAGACAGTATGTCATCTCCTAGGATGAGAAAGGTTAAAAGGTCTGCATTTTGTTGGGTAAGCCACATTAAGTTACCAAGAGTTGCAACAACCCATTCTTTATTTTTTTGAAGAAATTAAATATGGATTTCTCATTTAACTTTATGATTCAACAAAGCAAAGGACATGACACTCTTCTCAGTGACCTCAGAATTCACCTGCTTCATAACATTACCTTGCAAGGAATACAGGAGGCAAAGACTCTTGGATTTGACACAGGGTATTTGGATGCATAGTCTCTGATCTTTCAAAGAATTGTGGTGTTTGCAGGGTCACGCAGTCCAAGATTGTTGGGCAGCATGAACCTGTAGATAAAGGAACTAAAACCCTTTGAAATGTCAGAAATTATTTACCCGACAACACTGCTCCTCACCCTAGGGGACTTGAAACTTCAGCAATGCCACTGTCTGACAGTCCAAGCTCAAGTGCTTAGCCACCAGCTGCTCACAATTAACGTCGTGGATCAATTCTTGAGTCATCCATATGGGATTTATGGTGGACAGTATGGCAATGTGTAGGTTTCTCTCATAGCACTTCAGTTTTCCCCAGCCAATAATAATTCCAACACTTTAATCTATCATCAGTGGACGGTACAATATATCCACTTCAGGCTGCGGTACCAAGAATCTTACCTCATTTCTAAATACAAATGTATAAGCAACAGAGGACGTTAAACAGTCAAATCTCTTTTTGACTTGGATATAAGTAATAATATTCAAGAAACAAATAAACATATGAATTTATCTCAGTGATTGTAACAAACTGATATTATCAATATTTATGCAGGAAAGTTGAGATATTTGAACACATCTTTAAATAAACTAACAGCCAGGACTTAATACTACGAGTCAGAAGAAAGTGTTTTACTTGCAAATTCTGGTACAAAAGAAGTGAACTAATACCACAGCTTGCCTGTGGACCGAATCTTGAATTTACTTCTTGGGATTTGCAAAGTTTTATCACAGGGGTAGTAACATAATAATTTAAAAGTGCAGTGTTTGGCCAGTTTGAATGTGCACCTCACCCTTACAACAGTGCAACATACAATCGATAGAGGTCAGACCAGTGACTTAGCCATATATCACATAGTTTGTCATTGAGCACTATCACAACTGCAGTGTAGAGCTTATGCACCTGGTTAGACCTCTTTAAAGCATAAAAACTGAGCCCACACATCATAGAAAACGCACTGCATCTTCACTACAAGGGCCAAATGGTTACTTAATTCATTTTCACACAATTATTTTATGTTTGTTTCACATTGTTCCCATAAAACAGGTACTATACCTAACTCAGATTGCAAACCAAAATATGCACATATACGTCCAGCTGTAATTTTTTTTTTAATTTGAGAAGTCTGAATATAAATGGGTTATATCAGACGTTAATGGGTAAGGAGAGAGAAGTTTTTCATACAGGACAGACAAGGCACAGGTGGACCGAAAAGCTAGGAAGATAACATCTTCAAAGCATACAATATGTACACGTACATATACACATTATCTTAGGAGGAGTGACTTAAGGCATTGTGATAACATTACATGGTAAGAGTCCATAGGTTTTAATTTTGCCTGCATTCATTCATATTCTGACACATTGTTGACAAATGACACCAGTCAACAAGGTCATATGGTAACATAAAAGTAACTCTTGGGTGCAAAAATTCTGCTTTTTGAGAAAGTTTTGTGTTTGTGTGTATCGCATTTCAAGCCAAGACACTCAACTTTCATCACTTCTGCATTCTTATCTAAGTGTGGTTAAAACTTTTGTCAGTTCTGATATTACAATATTTGTTCATAGAAGGTAAAAATTTTCCTGTCCACGCCATGAAGGCCTGTTGTAGAAGTGGAGGTACAGATCCACTCATTTTCAACTTCGCCACTAGATGCAGGTGAGTTGTTAATTTCATGCCTGTGGTCACTTTAACCCCAAGAGAGAACTCCGGTACCCACTGAATAGGAGGCCGGATGGGCCCCAGGGCCGGTCTGGACATTTTGAAGAAGAAAAACTTCTTGTCTCTACCAGGATTCGAACCCCGGACCGTCCAGTCTGTAGCCTAGTCGCTATACCGGCTATGCTGCACTGGCTCCTGTTGGTTGGTACAAATTTAAGATAATTTAAATAATATCACTATTTCACAAAGTGTAACAAGTAGCAGTGCAGTAATAAGTCTTGCATACTTGAACAGTACAGGATAACAAAACACTGTGCAGTACACATTCCTGACTGCCATTCTTGTTACGCCATGCTTTTCAAAATACATGGCACTGCAGAATTAGAAAATACAGGGTTTTCCTAGCTTCAGTAGTAACTTCCTTTAACCACCACGCATTAAAGTGAGTCTCACTTGCAGACACTGTGACTAATTAAATATATTGTTTGATTTGTCACAGTGTTTGGAGATGTGGTGGTCTTGTCACTAGTGGCAGCCAAAGAACTTTGGAAGATTTAAGGTTCTCAGAGCAGTGTGACTTAATATTCAGTTCTTTTTGATGTGACAGTGTGCCCCTGCACGAGCGGTTCCTGAAGTTTCAAACGATCATCGTGCCTTCATCTTCAAGGGCAACCACTGGTTCTTCTTCTTCATGGGATGACTACCCTTGAAGATGTAGGTAAAAATATCCTTCATTTGTGAACCACTCATCCATCATATCCCAGAAAAATTTTATCTTCAAAAAGCATTCAGCATTTGAGAGGATGATCTCAGAATTATTATAGTCTCATTTGTTCATTTTTTTATTTAATATAAATGTGGCATATGACGCCGCATAGAGTGATTGAAATTTGCCAACATTTTGGAACAAGCTGCCGTCTCAGTCTTGAAAGTAAACTGTGTTTCTTAACAAAATCATAATACAATGTTACCACATGTTATCACATTGTCTTAGATCATACAAACTCTTTTACAAAATTAACAATACTTATTAGTGAGGATAACAATAATCTGATCACTTCTAATGTTTCTTGTAATTCGGTGGAGAGTTCTAAAACACTCAAGTATATAACAAGAAGTAATATACAAGCCACTACTCTAAAGAATGTAGTGTGTTCGTTTTCTTATAATCTTCTTGATTCTAAACAGTGAGTTGAAATAACCAGAATGGATATCACAGACGTTGCAAGTTGAAAAGTAGGAATACAACCAACAAACAGTGAATTAGGAGCAATAAATTACAAAACAAATGGAGTGAAACCTCTGCTTAAAGACACTGGTAAATATCTGTTGCCAGTTAGAATTATAATTTGTAGATGGCTTACGGATGAATTATATCCTCTGTATACTACTAGTACTACTACTACTACCACCAACACGTAGTACTACTACTAAGTCATAGTAGTAGTAGTAGTAGTAGTAGTATGGTGGTGGTGGTGATGAGGATGGTGATGATTATAATAGCAGCAGAAGCAGCAGCAGCAGCAGTAGTAGTAGTAATAGTCATAGTAGTAGTAGTAATAGTAGCAGTAGCAGTAATTTGTAGCTATAAACCCTGCAGTATCACAACAAAAAATACAACAAACCTGGGAAATAACAGAAGGAACTATTAAGGAAATTATAGCAATTTTAAGAAAGACCGTTTGGCTTGTATACAAAATATTATTTTCAAAGAGGTGGCTTCAGTTCCCTACCTCAAAGAAAAGTGTACATTTTGAAATGACCTGACATTATGTAATGATGATTTTAAACTTTTGTTTTTGTTTTGTCCTTTCCTAGACAAAAAAGCAGTATAATTGAATCCACACTTAAGAGTTTAGATCCCACACTGGAACTAAGTTACTGATATGAGAAGATCTGTAGCAGCCCTACTGACTTCTAAGACTTGAAGAATGTACATAATAAAGTCTAAACATATCCTTCAATTAAAAACAAACAAATGTGACAGGCTTGCAGAGAAAAGTGTCAAGTGATGCAGTTCTCTATGGTGTTAAACCTTTATGCATTTTGTTTTAGGTTTTGCATATTTAACTATCAACTGTGATAGCAAATACAGGGACATAAAAAAATGTATTCTTATTTCTTGTTTCATAATTACTTGTGATGCAACTAATGCTGTTCCTTCCAAACATAACTGTGCTTGTTTACAATGTAAAACTGCACAGTACTGAAGTCACGACTGTAACGGTGACTGTCAAACAGCTTTGTTACCATCGGTCGAATTTACTCCACAAAATACTGCATACATACAGTTACCCCATATTTAGAAGCACTCTATTTTTCATAACAGTATTATTTTGCTTATGACTTACATAAGAATGTGTGGTGTAATGGAAGCAGAATTATTACTTCAATGTTAAACTGTAGGAAAATAAATTCAGACATAGCCTATGAACACACAGAATATTGATATGGTGTTAAGAGACAAACTTCAGACTGCAAGATTAGCTTTTTCTATAGTTACCATAAGACAGTATATTAAACAGCCACTTGTGAGTGTAAATTTAAAATTTGAAGAATGTATATTAAAATGCTGGTCAGTTAAAATGATGAATAAACAAATTATGGTACATTTCTGTTAATCTGACTTCTTGTAATTCAGAAATCCTGATAATTCAGCACTTGAGGAGAGCAGTCTCAAGACCTGATACTTTGCTTTTTACTAGAAAAAAAGCATCATCAATGAAAACAGGTAAATCTCAGAAACGTGTTCCAAAATGCCTCCAAGAGTGTCTGCACATCAACTTTTGTGGTACTTCCTCACCCCTTGTCTCCTGATCCATCAACTTCTTTAGCAATGAAGACTCGAGAAAACACAGACAATGACCCTGAAGACCCTGAACCAGCAGATGGAGGAGATACTCAAATGGAATACTCCTCAGATTAGCTGTACACCCCAAGTATTAACCACATATTAGGCTACCTGTAAGAAGTTTTGTCAGCATAGGTACTGTCCGATAATCCCAGATATCCAATAATCTGGCACCTGCCTGATGCTGTGCAAGTAGCATTAACACAATTTTTCTGTAAACAAAGAGCTTCTAGAAAAATAAAAATAATTAAGCAGAGGTTTTACTCAGATACTACCTATAAATGTGTTTCCAGAGTTGAAGACAGTCCTGCCTGAGTCAGGGTTCTCACTGTTTAATTGCGCTCATATCTACCTGTCACATTTGGGACAGGCTCAGTGACTGGTATCATTCTTGGATACAGTCATATTTCTGGAATGAATAATTAAACTGAAGCAAAGTTGTTGCAATAGAGGAACTCACTGCAAGATAAAACGCTCTGAATGCTGCGTACATTTAGAATTCATCTCTGTTATTTTCTGGCTGAAATAAACAGTGTACAGACAGATGTAACTACGGCATCTCCCTTTTGAAATGTATTTAACTTACTCCTCATATGCCAAACACAACAACAACAGAGATATAACAAAGACCAATTGCCAGTTCATATATTGTCTGCTATGACACTATACAGACTCGTATACATGATACTTTATGTCACAGTTTCTGCTCCACATGTTATCAGGCCTTTGTTTTTGTTGTTTATTAAAATTTAAGGCTGCTGCCAGTAGCTTAGACTATATAGTGTCTTGTTTCCTATAAAGAGCGTTATTTAGCCATGCTGTCAACTGCTAAAATTATAGTGTCAGTACGTAGCGCCAAATGGTAGGAAAAGTGAAGTGAAATGAAAGGATGGGGAAAAAAGCAGTCCTGCCGTATTTTCAGGTGCCATTCTGGCTTCTCCCTTGACAGACCGAGGAAAACCATTGAAATCCTCAAGAAAAATCGCCAGTCTCTAGACTTGAACCCAAAAACTCCTGAATATGAAGCAGAAGTCTGGCCACTTGACTGTGGGTTTTGGGTTCAGGCCTCTGTTACGCAGATTATTGTGTGCTGACTGTAGTTTGTGAATGTGGCAGTTTAATTTGTTCCTTGATTTCTGTATTTTAAATAAAACTGGGGTTTACATAGAAGTAATAAAATTAAAAATTGTAAGATATTGACTGTTTTATGTAATCTGAAAACTAATTTGTAAAACTAACCTTGTTAAATATGTGATTTTGGAAGTATTTGTACATACAAAACACTACAGAAAAATATAATTGGTTTTACTATAATGAAAAAATAATATGTACTTCATTTGTTAAATTTGCAGTTTGATTATTATGGAGAATTATACTGCAAAACCTGAAGCAATCCACTCGTAACTAAACACATTTGAATGTGTACATCATGGTCCCATCACCTGACCCAATGCAGAACTCTCTCAGAAAGGCATTTTAACAGATTGTCACAATTTGAAACAGTTCTAAAAAAAAATCATATACAGTAGGGTCTCATTTTACGACAGGGTTACATTCTCAAATATTTAGCTGTAAATCGAATTGTTGTAAAACAAGTACCATTTAAATTGTTTAAACTGAGGTAAGTTCATGGGCCAAACAAATTAATCAAATAATTTTATAATTTATAATATTTCTTTACATTATGACATACAATTCTAATTTAATGAATTAGGTACATAGAAAATAACACAGATAATTGAAAAAAATATCAATCAAATCACTTTTTATTTTGTTGAAAAAGGCCCAGGCCGTGGTTCAGAAGACATCAAGAAAGAATGTATCGTCAAATGTTTTGATTTTTTCTTCTTTTCTGTCTTTTTTTAAGGACATCATGGGTGGAAAAGTCACAATCAACTTAAAAGAACTGCACTAAAATAGAAAAAGAAGAAACACATGCACACAGGAAAAGAGCTAGAAGTGTACTAAGTAGAGAAGGGATGCTTGAGTTGCAACAGTGAGGCACCAAAGTCGGGAGTGCTTGGTCCGACTCGACAAGGGTCATAAAAGTGAAATGTCATAAAATGAACCATCGCAAAACGAGACCCTACTGTACCACTATTTGGATTGATTCCCAGCAACAATACTCCTAGTTTTTCTAATAGAAATAGCAAGTTTAAACTAGGAGGAGGCAACTACCGGTTATTAAGACATTCTGGGAGCCAAACCTAATTATTTTGATTTCTTGAAATATTATTTTCGGTTTAGGTAAATAAAATAGAGAATGACACATTTGGAAGTGCACCTTAATTGAAAACATAGTACTTAACATCTTGAAGCATGGTCACAGCATCTCTGGCTGAGTCACATCCTTTTGCTGGCAGTTCTCGAAGCTTCAACAGGGTGGCCCTCTGTGTCATACAGCCAGGACACCAAAGAAGGAATTTTTGACAGACTGCATCATTTTAAAGTGACTTTGGCCAACTGGACCTCCAGACATAACACCCCTCACTTCTATTGTTGAATTTACTTAAAAAACAAGTGTATGAAAACAATCCGAGAAACACAAAATATGTGCCTGACAGCAAATACTTAAAATGCTATACCAATATCACTGCAGGAACTCTCATATGCATTTCTGGAAACATGGACGAGAGACCTGAAGTTTGATTTATAACAATGAAGGACACTTCCATTATATTTTGTGGAAAGTAATTTATGTTTATGCTCTGTGAGATATGAAATGCAATGTTTAATCCTTTGGGTGCAGGCTTAGTTGTAATGCTCTGTGACCAACACCCCAATTTCAAAATTCTCTTACTTGCTTTGTGTTGCTTGGAGGTACACTGTTTCCTCTTCATACTGTTGCTAACATCTAGAATGTTTGGAACATTTATGTTACAATCTTTAAAGAGTTCTCCAAAGAGTATAAAAGGCTATGCCATATAAAACAATATACAAAATACAATTTTGAAGAGGTAAATATTGTACATTTCCATTTGACTGACAGCTTTGCCAACATGGAATCCACTCTGATACAGCCATTTCAGGATTGAACTGAATAAGGTATGAAAGACGTTGAAATGTGTTCATTTCTAATTAAAAGAATTAATTCTCTTTTGAAGCACATAATCAGGCTTGGTTTGGCTCCCCGCAATTAATAACTTGTCTAACAGTAAGGTGACATTTCACTGCAGTCACATATATTCTCCTCCTGAATGTATTGATGTAGGCCTGATTAAGGCAACAAATGAAGACAGTTTACACTGTAAGAGGCAAGTTCAGACAAGTGTCTCATGGGGTTGAGTGTGGGAAGAATTTATGTTCCTTTGTCTTATATGCCTATTCTGTGAATGTACAGGCTTCCCAACTCCCAAAGTGATGCAATAAATGCAGGATATTCTGTGTCTGCATCCACACAAGACGGATAATCTGATTAAATTAGCTGCAGGCAACAAGTTCATTTTTATATTAACAGCATGTTCCTAAAAGTAAGAAATTTTGTCAAGAGACACAATGTGCCAAAAGATTGTATGCTATGGGCTGATATAATTTACCTCTATTATAGGATCTATTTTGTGAATGTTTAAAGCCACGAATTAATTCCAACGTGAAAAATAATGGAATTTTTTTCAAAGAGGTTTCAGTATCTAAGGGATGTTTTCTTTTCCTGAATTCCTAAAGCAACAGCATTATTACATCAATCAAGGGACAGTGGGGTAAACTGGTCAACTTATTAATATTGCCAAACATTAAAACTAATTCCTCACTTACCAAATTCTAAATGTACATAAAAAATAAAAATATATGTTGTCTCTAATTCTCTGTTTAAATAGACCAGTCTCAAATCAATCTTTACTGTACTTAATTTACCATGTGACAATTAAATGTATTTTCCGTCATTTGTCTCAAATTTGTGACTGCTCTGGGCAAGTTTCTTCCTCTGATGAGGCACTCACTACAAGCCGTTCTTTAGATCCATCACCTTTATCACCTTTATCACCAAATGCCTGTGCAACACTTGCACCTTCACCCTGCTCTTCAGTATCATCATTCTGCACAGAGTGCTGTTCACAACCTAACCTCTTATCTGTAACATCACCAACATTCTGTCCATCTGCGTCATTTGTGACTACTTCTGTATTATGCAGCTCTTCAGTCACAGGGACTGTTATTGTCTCAACACTGGTTTCAAGAGGTGACTGCTGTGTCCAAGCATCATCAGGTTCATCCTCAACTGATGGCTGGGAAGAGCTTGGAATAGTATCAGTTTCAGATGTGTATGGCTGTGTTGTGTCTAAGCTTGTTTGTCGAAGATTTGTGTCTCCACTGGTGGCGTCTGTGTCCGGTGGAACATCCGACGAAGATCCACTTATGCTCCTCAGATTAAAAAAGTTTCTGGGTGTAGATTCATGTATTGTTTCAGAAGCAACACTCAAATTTACAGTGGAATCTCTTCTGTGTGTATCTTCAACTACTGTGTCAACACTAGTTTGAATGTGAATGTTTGTCTGACTGTCCTCATCTGGTGTGATGCTGGCAGGCCTTGGTGATGCAGGTGACTGAAGGCTTGTTGTCCATGCGGCAGCCCCGTATGGTGGTGGCACCAACATTACAGCTGGAGCAACACACTCTGGTGACACATCTTCGGAAGGTGCTGCAGATGAGGGACTTCCCAGGCAGCTGTCACCTTCCAGCTGTTGTTGACTATGCGAACGCAACCACAGCTCATGTCGACTACCGTGGATGCTCCCACTGTTTACCACCAATTCGGGCAGGTTAAGTCGTTTTGTGCTACCCATGTCCCGCTGCTGGAATTTTGGAACAGACAAGAAGCCTGCTTCAACTGGTGTATCTCTTCCAACTCGTCTCACTGGAGTTTTATTTTCTTTGTCTTTTGAAGCCTCAGGGAGCAGCTAAACAACAGAACAGTTAGTATTATACATTTCATTTCATTACATACAGGAAAGCATACATTCTGAGAAATTGAGTGTATTTTGAATATGGGAAATTGATCATAAATTTGACTCCAACTTTTTCTTGCATGGGCAATTGTAGTTGTGACCATATCAGCTCAAATAACATAGCCATCAAGCCTCCAAAAGTATCGTGTCCTAAAAAAAATTGTTGAATGATCATTACTTAATCATTCAGTCCACTAGGAAGCTGAATTTTAGTGGGGTATGAGCACATAATAGCCTTATGAACTTCAGTAGTATATTTACTTCAACTTTCAGTACAGAAGGCAACAGATAAGCAACCTGGCAGAAAATGCAGCACCACTGTCTGACATGTTTATTGTAACATGTTGGACCAAATTCCAGGTCCAGACAAATGGAGTGGATATTGTATTGTTTACCCAAGTAGCTGCATCCTCTTGCTGTCTCATTGGTTGCCTGTCTGCCATGTTTGATGATGAACTGTAGACAGCCCTGTAGCCTGTGGCAGGGTATGCTGGAGGAATGCCTGGAGGGAGAAGAAGACCATGGTGGGAATGGACTGTCTGTCGTCTGCGTGAATGTCGGTTGTGATGACGACCACGATAAAAGTGACGGAAATCGCCAGATGCAGATGATCCACGTCTTTTTTCACGAAGTTGTAATAAGATGTCTGTAGGAGAAATGAAATTACAGTTAACATTCTGGATGTAATTTTTTGATATGCACAAACAAATAAAATTCACTGTTAGTTAACCAGACTGATTAGCTAACCAGACATGTGGACATCTATATGTGGATGTTATTAATAGAAAGATCTGTTTCAGATTTGGTACAACCAGAGGGCTCACCTTAAAAGGGGAGTGGAGAAAATTGCATAATGAGGAGCTTAATGGTCTGTACTCCTCACCCAATATTGTTCGGGGGATAAAATCAAGAAGAATGAGATGGGTGGGGCATGTAGCACGTGTGGGGGAGAGAAGGGGCATATATAGGGTTTGGGTGGGGAAACCTGAGGGAAAGAGACCACTTGGAAGACCGAGGCATAGATGGGAGGATAATATTAAGATGGATCTTCAGGAAGTGGGATGTGGGGGCATGGACTGGATTTTGCTGGCTCAGGATAGGGACATGTGGTGGGTGCTTGTGAATGTGGTAATGAACCTTCTGGTTCCATAAAATGCGGTGAATTTCTTGAGTGGCTGAAAACTGGTTAGCTTCTCAAGAAGGACTTTGCTCCATGGAGTGAGTGAGTAAGTACGTAAGTAAGTTAGTAAGTAAGTAAGTAAGTAAGTAAGTAAGTAAGTAAGAAAGTAAGTAAGTAAGAAAGTAAATACGTAATTAAGTGAGTAAGAGGGCTCATCTTTATTAAAGTGAAAGAACAGGGGGATGCAGTGAAAATAGGAACTGATTTCACAAGGCACCTTAATTTTGATCAAATATGGGCAAGAGTTAATGCATCTGTGTATTGTGTGGCAAGTTACAGTTTAACAGAGTGGTAAGTAAATGTATGGTTGTCTGTGTGAAATTAAGCAAAGCATTAAAAATATATATGGGAGGGTGGAGGCACACCTCAACACATTCTTAACCTAGACAATAGTGACAGGTGAGTGATCATCTTTACAACCCATGTGCTAAGCGGAAACTCAGCACACGAGCTGGCAGTTTCACTAGGCAAAAAGGTGAGTGGTGTCTACAGTCAGTCTTGGTACAATGGGCAACAGAAGAATACTGGCTGTAATCAGAAACTGAACCCCAGTCATCTAGTCCTATACTGACTGGGTCATTGAAAGCTCCAAGCATAATTTCATATCAACAATGTAATTTTATGTGGCTACATCACACTACTTTTAAATCTCTAAAGTTGTGAACAATGGGACAGACCTTCCTGTGTGTCTATGCTGCCACGAGGTGAGGAGAATGTGAAGTTTGCTGGTAGTGAGAGTACTTTGTTGAGAGGCTTGTTCACTTTCTGCTGCTCTTTGTCAGGATCAAGTGCCTGCTGCAGGCCCCCTTCAGCCTCTTCCTCTTCCAGCAGCTCCTCTTGCTCTGCAGCTAGCTCACGCTCAAGCTCCACCTCCATGTCTAACTCATCCTCCATCTGCAGCAGAATATTGTTACTATAAAATGGAGAAGGTACAGTTTTTTGGTATAAATAAGTGTTAAACTTGTGACTTTTCAGGTCCTCTAGGATGTGGCATGTTACAGTGCCTTTGTAACACCAGGGAACACCAATCCAGTGACACTGCAACACATCCTCAACAACACCTCTGTAGAAACTTTAAATCTCAAAGACTGAACTTTTGTTCAGATCATGATTGTGGTCATCTCACATGTGATGCTAAGTACTTTGGTAAATCGTTATCCATGTCTGGTATGAACAAACTGTCTTTATCTTTAGAGAAAATGAACATTACAGGTTGTACTGAAACACTGGCACCAACCTACAGGGTGTCATGTCCCTGAAACCAAAATATTTACATTCACTGCCATGGGAACACCACAGCTCCCTCTTCTTCTGTTGTTCAAACCTGCCAGTGACATCTGGTTTGTACACAAAAGCTGCAAAATCTGCTAAAACCTAGACTGAAGAAATGCAGAGAATTTCCATCTCTAATGGTATTTTCAAGCAGGGCTGCAAATGGATTTTTTCAGAAACAGATAAAACTGTAATAAAGAATCAAATACACGAATATTTTAGGAGTCTTTAAGCTATGTTATTATGATATTCTTCTTTTTCTTTAGCACTGCAGCCCCTTTAAGTCTGGCCTCAGCTTCCCTCACTACAGATGCCCCTTCTGTTCTGTCCAAAGCTCCTCTTCTCCATTTTCCACACCCATATTCCTCAAGTCCAATTCAGCATCTTCCACCCACCTTAATATAGATCTTCCTTCTTTTCTCCCTCCTTCTGGTTTGCCTTCCAGTAAATGCTTTACAATCCCTTCACTGTCCTTTCTTACAAAACGCAAACGCTATTCCAATCTACATACTTTATTTACAGTTAAAATATGTGCAGATTTAAATATATTGTGAATTTCTTGATTGTTATTAATATACTAAAATGTAACCTTGGTTACTGTGCTACTGTTTTTTTTTTTTCCATGGTGCAACAGCCCCAGTGGGCAAAGGCCTCCTAATTATCAGGGATTTATGATCACACTCAGACACACTACACTCGGTAGGACCCTTCTGGATGAGTGATCAGCCCGACACAGAGACCTCTACCTGACAACACACAACACTCACAACAGAGAAACATCCATGCCCTAGGCGGGATTTGAACCCATAATCCCAACAAGCGAGTGGCCGCAGACCCACACCATACACCGCGTGGCCACTGGGATCAGTGTGCTACTGCGTTAACATTATAAAAATTCAGTATTATTCCATTAATAATAAGACAATACGCGGTCCCTGATGGTGGTCCTAGGACCAGAATATGTCAGAAATGTGTATGTACATGCGTAAAGTACAGCTGTTTATTCTTTGTATTACATCACTACACTGCCCATTGCAATTACGTATTGCATGATTTGTAATGAATATAGTTGAAACTTCTGCTGACCTGCTTATGAGATTCCTCCAGATGTTTCATCAGCACAGCAACAACAACATTAACAAGAACGAACTGAGCCATAAGAACAAAGATAACAAAGAAGATGGGTGCGATGATGGTTGACACACAGCAGTTACGCACACAGTCTGCTTCATCATCACAGTCATCACGCAGGGTATCCTTCATGATGCCATTCCAGTTGTCTCCTGTTGCCACTCTGAACAATGTAAGGAATGCCATTCCAAAGTTGCTGAAATGGGCATGTTCTCCGAGACCTTGACAGGGATGTTTGTCACTGCATTCTACATGAAATAACAAAGAAACAGTTACAACTGTCACACTCAGAGTGCAATGTAAGGCATACTTCTAATGAAGCCAATCATGGAAAGTGTTTAACATGATAATATGGGCATGCTACTGATAGCTTGGAAGATATTTATGCAAGAACTATGATGTACATGATCACCCTTTGTACCTCGTTTGCCCTGACTTGCTCTGTGTGGTAGGTGAATCTTCTTGTGGGATATGGGTGGGGTTCATTAGATCACATATAGTCTTCAATATTTGTTTATTTATTTACTTTTTTGTATTTGAGGTGTAAAGTCTACTCTTATCCAGTTCGGCAAACAAAAGTTATATTCTAACAAAAGAATAGAAAACAACTGTCACTTCCCTCCAGAAATAATAAACTTTTGCTTTTTGGTGACCACTCTATACATCACCTCACTTGCACCGCTCTCTTCCTCGACTGCCAGCTTCAGTTTTCCCATTCCTTTGTCTACTGCTAACTGTCTTTCCTGCTCAACAATCTCTGTATCCAATGGTTCCCCGAAATGAAGTTGACAATGAAATTTAATATGGACGGTCCTGAACTACCCACAACTGACACAAGCAATCGTTCTCTCTGTTATACCAACAATGTTCGGCTACAATGATATATTTACTAAAACATCACTCACCAAGTCTACCAAACAGCTCAACTCCTAGAGCAGCGAAGATGAAGAAGAGAAGGAAGAACAGTAGACCAAGGTTGCCGACCTGCGGCAGAGCCTGCATCACTGTGTCCAGCAGAGCGCGGATACCCTTCGCCATCTTCAGGAGCTTTAAAACTGTTAGACAGAATAATCATCTGATAATGGCAGTGAATGAAAATGTTTCAACTAAACAGTGTTTCAGCTGTCTAAGATTGCTACAAGACTAACAGACTGACCGACTGACCAAAAAACCGTCTCAGTAACTGACCATCTGCACGAAGCAGAGTACTTTTTCAGAACCTAACAGTTGCTCAGCTACTTAAGAAATCTGATGAATTTTATAGAATTTGGAAGTTCAGTACTATATTCACAACAGCTTGGCACTGGACCCTATACTGAGCCAGAATGATTCAATCCACAGCTGCCTCCCTTCCTACTTCTTCAAGGAATTTAAACACAAACTCTATATGTCCATTTTTGTTACTTGAAAGTTATTGTGTGCCACTGATTGCTATATTTGTTAACTCTGTTCTGCAAAATAAAGCAATCTGTAGAACATAAAACACAGTATTTTAAGTGAAGGCAATAGCAGCCACTATGTGTGCTGCAAATGCAGAAGAGAATATGGCAATGCAAATGCAGGAATGTAATTGTGTATAGTATTCTGATGAATGTACATTAATGACAGCTGTGCAGAAAAAGTTTCAAAGAAATTTTGGCCTCAATCCTCCAGTAGCCCAAAGGCAATCATGTTCTGTACCTGGTCTGTGAACATGGATGGTTCCTTGTTTTGCAGACAAAACCATCACAGGCTGCAGTAACACATTCCTCTTCCAGCAAGATGGTGCTTTGTCTTAGTTTTATCAGAGTCTGAGAGAATTTCTCACTAACTCTTCCCCAAGAAGAGAGGTTGGTAAAGGTGGAGTAACAGAGTCGCTGGATCTTACTATAATAGATTTACTTTTGGGGAGGTATGCTAAGGTGATTGCCTGCACTTCTAACACCTCAAAATCTTGGAAAATTCAAAAGCCACATTTGTGGTGCTTGCGAGTCACTTGCAATTCAAACTCTGTCCAGTGTTTGGAGTAAGTTTAGTATTGTGATGTACACAGAATCACCAGTGGGGGCTCACACCGAAATCTAGTGAACAATTATGAGAACAGTGAGACCTTTTCTTGATATTATTAAAAGTTTCATTACCTTACACAACTTATTTCTGTTAAAATGAATTTTTAAATTTGTATAGACTATGCACATAAACATGCTGTACTGTAAGTTCTGGAATAATCAGTGAATGGAAAAAAGGATTAAAAAATGTTCTATTTTGTACTAGCAACCAGCAATGCTGCAACTTCAGTGTAAGTTCATTGAGAACTGTAAACTGTAATATTTATAATTCAAACCAGCAACTTAGACTTCCAGAATGTCACTGTTTCAAAATGATCCAGTTCCTGCTACTGACCTCTAGCTATTCGCAGCACCCTCATCACTCGGATGATTGTTGGATTGATTGGAATGATCTTGGATTCTACTTCTTCCAGTATAATGCCAACAACTGACAGCACCACTATGACGACATCCAACTGGTTCCATCTATATATATATATATAAAAAAATTATGAATTCCACGTTTATATTTCTTTTTTATTTCCATTACACATTTCTTTCTTTAGTTAGAACATCAGCTCTCCTTAATTTTCATGTAATGACTAGATTACTATATTGGAGTCTTTGCTCTTCATGAATGTTGCAGCACCCTGGAAGAACAAAGACCTCACCTACATTTTGAGAAAAGCCTGAAACCTTTCACACTGCAGTAAGGCTACAGAAAGAATTCAGATGGATGGTGCAGATGACAACACCTGAGGATTGCCGCCCTCTGTTATATTCCCCTCTGGCTCCCTGTCTTTTGGTGTCAGTAATGAGTGCAATCACGTGGTAATCACCACCCACATTCGTCTGGTCAGAAACAATAGATGACTTGGGGGTAATATTAAGGATGCCGGACAGGGAAGTGTAACAGATGAAGGTGGGAGTGGAGAAGACGGTTCTTTGGGATTCCTTCTGGTCACCTCAGTAAAACGTCTTTACACTTGCATCATGATGCAAGAAGAGCCTACCAGGCTGCATGGTGTCAGGAGACAGAAGTCTTAATTCTGTTAATTCGTGACATTTTTATGTTTCGTGCTAAAGATTTTATTCTGTATTTCACATTCTTAGTGCAATAAAAAGCTGACTGTTAGGTAATGGGCCTCATTCTCATCTGGCGTCTGAACAGGATACAACAGTTGTGGAATATGGATCTGTTTCTCCTTGGGTGGGAAAGTGGAGAGGCAGCGAGTCAGTTGGGTCTGTGAGAAACGTCACCACTCAGCCACTGAATTCACCTTCCCAAATGATATTCTCTGTTTGTACCACTAGACAAAAGAACAAGTCCAGAGCCACACACCAGTGTCAGAACCCTTTACAAACCAATCACATAAATCTTAAACTGATCCACTCCATTGTCGTGTACTCCAGGTAATACAAAAGATCGTCATCACAGTAGACATGTTAGTTTTAAATGTCTTTAGTAAATGTCCCTCATATCTGATGTCTTGTCAAACCAAATATTTGCACATGCATTTAGCAGTATCCGACCAGGGCTGGTGAAAGCATCAGACCCCAGGGAAAAAATTTTTTTGGCTCCCCCCACCAGCAAGGGAAAATGTACGGAAACAAAGCAACAGTATAGTACACAAGATGGCCACTGGCCGTAAGTGTCTTTAACATGACAAATCACTACCCAATTACATCTGATACTACCGTGAACGACAAAAACATATGCGACAGATTGGGGCCCTGGGCCTCCTTCTGGACGGCCAGACACCTGTAACTTTTATCAGCTTCCACTCCTCTCTCATCGGCACTGTTTCCAACCTGTAGTCTTGTATTTACAGACTACTACTGCTTCACTAACACTAATAATCTTAAACTGACCCCTTGTGTGACCATGTAGTGCAAGAACTTCACATCAAAGAATACTTGTAAAAGTCTCTCTGATGTGATTGTTGGCATTAATCAAAATGCGCTGGAGATCTATTAAAAATATATTTAAAACTAGTATTTGTGCTCTGATGGTATTCTTTTGTACATAATAAATAAATCACCTATTATCTTCATTACAAACCTTTGTTTTAATTTTATGTTTTTTTTGCACCTTGCATTGTAAAATAATTATACAAAATACAATATAATAAAATTATACAATATATAAACATACAATATTAATTTAGAAAAGGTGCATTTTGTTGATTTATATTGTCTATTTTAATCTCATATATATTTTTTCCATAATATATGAATATTTAACCGAATTTTGACATCATACTAAAATCCAACATAAAAGTGGTACTAGCAGTAATCAATTTTGATTTAAACAAAATCTGTTGTCATAAGAATAAACATAAATAAGGACAAAAAGAGCAATATTAAGCTACTGGTCAAAAGGATGTCTTACTTGTCTTTGAAGTAGAGCTGAAATCCCAAAGCTACTAGTTTCATGACAGATTCCAAGATAAAAACGGCTGTGAAGAAGTAATTGAAGATCTTGAGTGTATACGTCAGTGCCTGTGTGCAAATGTTAAAAACAAAAACAATTTAGTATTTGCCACAAAGCAGTAGATGCATTTGTGATGTACTGGCTTATTAATATTTACAGTACAATCAAAATCATCAAATTTTAAAACCAGAAATAAGACCAAGGTAACACGTCTTTAACCTCAAAAAGGACACTCCTTGTTTGTGCGATTAATGGGAAAATTTCCAAGTCCATGGAATAACTTCTTTTTATACAACACATACACTCCTTGAAATTAGAAACAGTTTTAGCACTCTGAATTCTTATAGAACACTACATACACATCTGTTGTTTAATGACTACTGTATCCTATATTCTTTTCAGATTTTTACATTACTGTTATTCTCAAAATTAAATTGTATAGCACACAGTGTGGTAAACAAAAATATTTCACACTTCTTGTCAAGGATAAATATAGCTGCCATTTTTGGGACCTGGGAATGACATAAGGTTTAGGTCTCTCATTCACAATTACACCTCACAGCCACACCCCAAACTACACCAACTCTAAGCACGTTACAAGCATTCACATGGTCATTACCAAAACAGAAACTGCAGAAAACGAATTCTACTAATTTTATTTTGCTGTAGTCACAATTGCTTAACGAGACAAAGGTGTTTCATTAATCAGTACTGTTTGGTGTATGGCATAATTACAGCAGGAGATGACAAAAACATAGACAGTGGTATTAAAGACTGATAGGTTTGAAATATATATTTTTTGCATCTGAAGGCAGGACAGGGTGAGAAGTGCATGGCTGAGCCTCCTGTACCACAGTATCTAACTAACTTTTGGAGAAAAGTCCTTCTTGTGCAGGTAACAGCACTTATTCAGTGAAGAAGTGTCCTGCCTTTTATGGAACCCCATGGTTCATTACCATGATCACCAGGCCCAGTGGAGAACACTACACAAGCCTGTAACCACTGCTTGATACACCTACAGCAAAAGCTCCTGTGACCTCCTATACAATAAGAAGCAACACTGTTTGTAAGTGCTGATTATCAATGCTGATGAACTAACGAGAGTACACTGGAATCAGTAACACTACAGCCATTTTGTGTCATACCTTAGGCATCAGATAGAACTCCATTGCCATTGTCACAACATTGAGGCCAATCACTGCAGCTATTGCCAAGTCGAAATATTTGGATGTGACTACATTATGAACCATTAGCCTCGAATGCGAGTAACTTGTATAATATGGTGGCTCATGCATTCCTGAAATACAGCAAGAACAGTCTTAGTAATATATGGTGGAGCACTGAAACAGACCACCTGCATCACAACTCAGTTATGGAGCCAATATCTCCGTGTCCCCCCACATAAATGCTGTCTCCAACTCAGAACTCACATGGCTGATTGCACAACAAGAATTTTAAAGCATTTATTCACCATAAAGCTTCAAACCTTAGAAAAATGCTGTGATGTTGTCAAGTTGCTGTTAACAGGTTTGAGGTTGAAAATTATTTATTAATCAGATGCAGTGCTGTTACTGCAAATTACCTATGTCAGGAAATGCAGATTGGAGGTTGGTCATTGTACTGAATAGGACTCGGAATGGCTCAGTTGACTGGGTTATGAGCTGGATGATCTGGGGTTCCAATCTCGACAGAAGAAATAAAACTTCCTGTGTTCCAAACAGTCTGCAAACCCACCCATACTCCTATTCAACAGGTCCTGGACGCTTAATCCCAGGGGTTACAGTGGGTACAGCATGAAGCTGAAAGCTCACCTCCATCTACAGATGAGGTTAACAATAGAGCAAGTTATATATCTAGCCCCCCACGTGCCTTAACGGCATGCAAAGGGATAACTTTAAAAGGTAAAGGTAAAGTTCACCCTATAACAGGCCATGAAGGCTCAGATGGGGAGTAGAGGGGTAGCTCGACTCTTCTTTAACCTTGGCACTAGATTGAGGTTGGTGGTCAACGCCATGTCCCGGCCTTTTTACCCCTGGGAAAGACATGGTACCCATTGTATAGGAGGCTGGGAGGGCCCCAGGGCCGGTCTGGACGGGTACAGTATACCTTGTTCCCACTGGGATTCGATCTCCAGACCGTTCAGCCCGTAGCGGTTCGCTATACCAACTGCGCTATCCCAGACAAATTTAATATACACTTTTGCCATAGTTATTATCCTGAAGAGTATCGTCTTCCAGTAAGTAAACCTGTGTAGTCCAGTGGAAATTTACCGATGTTCTGGAGGAAACAGCTGCTTCCACATTCAGACAAGAGAAAATGCTTTGATGATGGAGACAGCATGTTCCTCCGAGACATCAGCAAATCTATTTCAAACTGCAGTAAAACCCAGAATTCATGTTCGTGTGGGGATCACCTAAAATTGTGTAAAATCCGGGTAATGTTGTTCATATGGGAATTTTGCAGGGAATGTACAAAAAGTATGCAAAATCACAGAAACTGCAAAATGATAGAATGAAAAATCTGGGTTTTACTCTATATGGCATTACATTTCACAAGCGAGTAATCTTTTATGTTGGTAAATCTCAGAATATAAATAAGTCAGCCAGGAAAGTGAGGCTCAGGGACAAGAGGCATGTCCACATGAAACAATGCTTACCTACTGTCTGTCAGTACTTTTGCAGAGCCACAGTGAAGCGGCTAAGACAGTGGAAGAAAGTCTATAATATGTTGTGTTGTGTTGTGTTAGAACAGAAGGGAGGGTGGACCGTGAACAAAATTTGGCAGACCTGACAGAAAGAAAAACACATAACCTACTTCGTCTCTTTTTCTCCATCTGCTTGGCTCTTTTTGCAGCACGTCGGACTCTCTCTTCCTTTTCCTGCTCCTCTCTGCAGCGATGGAAATTCTCCACAACAACACCCACAAACATGTTGAGCACAAAGAAGCCCACCAAAAGAATGAAAGAAATAAAGTACAGGAGTCGCCATTCGGAATAATTCTCTATTGGCTGAAAATAAGCAAATTATCCAATGGTATTCTCTAACAATTCTCTAAAGTTTTCTTGTAACACATAATTCATTATAAGGATATTACACTGAACACTGTCCAGTGGCTGAGGCATCCTTTATATGCATTTATCCAGGAAAATGGCCCTATTTTTTGTGGTAGATTGGTTTAGCTTTACAGTTTACTGTGAATTAATGGATCCAGTAGCCTAGTGTGACATTACTTTAAACTGATGAAGGATGCTAAGCCACCATCTGAAACCAGTAAAAGTCAAGCATAGCTCAGACTATGGACAGTGACAAACATAAGATTCTTACAGCACCTCCTAGTTCCTTGTACTCTCAAAATTTTGCTTATAAGACAAAGGTTAAATTCTCTTCTTCTGGATTATAACACCGCATAGTCTCATGGCTGGTTATCAAATTTCCATTTCCACAACACAACACTGAGACAGTAAATACTTATTACAAAATTGGTTACATGGTGTCATAGCCCACAGACAAATAGTGGCCCTAATGTGAAACAGATGAATTCAGTCCATAACTTGACAACACATACACTTCACAATCCACTATAAAATTACCCTCTCATCTACAATTAGTTCTTCCAAGTTATCTCTTCTGTACATGTTTTCCTATCAAAACTTTATACATATTTATTGTATGTCCCATGCTTGCTTCATGTATCATTGGCATCATTTCACTTGTAATTTAATATATATCAATCTGAATGTTCTCTTTCCTGAAGAAATATTCTAAACTTTACTCTGTACTCTAAACAACATGTATGGCAGGTGTCTGGTTGCCAGGATTATTAAATTTTACAATTATTGGGGGTTCTTCCTTTACACAAAAAAAATGTATACCAGTTCACATGTGCTGAGCAAGAAGTACCAGAAAACTGTCAGGTTCAAAGATCATCCCTGAACTGTGGTTCCTCAGCATGGAACTTGCTTCATGTCACCTTTGCACCTAGAATTTTGAGGTGGCTCCTAGAATTTCAAAGAATTTGCAGACCCTTGATACAGAGTAGCTTCAGAATTTAAAAAAATTTGCAAGCAATGTGGTAGGATTTTTGGATTGAATTCAAATATCCATCCCCAGTCTTTCTCGAATCATATAAGTTTACTTTAATTTCAAATTTGTTTTTTAATCCCATGTCAATTAAAGGGATATCTCCCATTTTCTCTCTTGCAGTCCAACATAATTTTGACAATATCCACAATTTCAAAATGTGAGTGTAATTCTTTCTTTAATGCTTTAACTGCTGCATTTTGCTATACTGAAAAAGACGGCAACCATATGCTGGATGGGTAATGAGTGATACTGCTAATGTATGAGGAAGTGACATCACTTTGAAGGTTAGTGCTGTTCGACAAGTACTCACTTGCTGATCCACACCAACAGCATCCAGTCCAGTATACATTATGTTGACCCAACCATCACGTGATGAAAGCACAAACAGTGACATGAGGGCCTTCCCCAGGTCATCAAAGTTGTACTTCCGGTTTACCCACATATTCTCACTGTTACTTAAACAATCGGTCCTGTTTCTCACATTCGTGATGTTTCGACCCTCACAATAGTAAAACATGCCTTTGAATAGCTGCAGAAGAACAACACAATTTATTTAGTTCCCAGTGTAAGCACTCTGAAACACAATTTACAGCTTCAAATTATTCTGAACAATGTAAAGGAAAGTGTGGAGTTGTCAGTTATGTTTAATTTTATACCACAGTAAGACAGCATATGGAAAAATATGGCAGTGGATGGTGGCATGTGCTCAGCATCACACCCTGACCACTTTACCCCTGCAGATAATACGCCTGGTGCAAATGAAATGGGAGGCTGGGTGAGCCCCAGAACTGATCTGGGTGTTTCAGAGAGGAGAAACATTTCTTATGCCTGGTAAGAATCAAACTTACGCCTCACTGCCCTTACTGCATAAACTATATAAGATTATGAGGTAAGTCTACACTGCAGTGTCCTGATTTATTGCACCATGGTAGTCCTGTAGCTGGTACCCAGCATTGTGGAGGTATGTGCTCACACCATATTCAGGGATTTTTTGCACTGATTATTGAAGCAGATGGTTCCTCTGATATATCTGTAACCATATAAGTGACTACACAACAAAATTACAGATTTCAAAGGTGGTGTAGCTGAGTTTAGCAGATAGTAACAGAAAAATGTTAAAAACAACAAGCAATTATTTTTCTCCTAAGAAAGAAAATAAATACAGGCAGAACAATACACTAGTACAGAATTTTAAAATTCTGGTTTTAAACTTTTAAACAATTTTAAATTATTCAGTGACTTTAACGAGGTACAGACCTACTCCCTGATGATGATCTGTTAAGA
>JGI20166J26741_11377781_pt1 | contig 27359 bp, 17 predicted proteins | sample TergutCu122P5_FD_26741 | JGI IMG/M metagenome (IMG submission 26741)
AGCAAGCAATAAGATCTGCAATAAAAACCTCTGTTGCATCTAGTTGGCATTTTATTTCCACATATTAACAACGATGCACGGTCAAAATAACATCAAATTTGTAGATTTCCATACTTTATTCCCAAACATCATGCATATGAGAAAGTAAGCAGGCAAAGTTATAGTTTTGGGTTTTCTGGGGGGTTTTATATTAGATATTAAAGGGTAAAAGATTGTGGCAATAAAGGCAGCAAAAACTTTTTGAATTTAATTTCCTAGTGCAGGACTACAGTAGCACTAAATGTTGGCAGAGGCAAATTGCCACCTAGGAAGTTCTTCAAAATATGACAGATTAAATTTTATAACAGAATATGCTATTAATTATAAACCATAAACGATGTAATCCAAGACAGAAAGTAATGCAGTGTCGGTCTCTTGCTTTTACCCAACAGGAATATACTGACAGTAATGTTAACTTTAAGTCAAGCACTCATTTCAATTTCTTCGCAGACAAATGTAGTGTCTTCACATGCCTTTTCCTTTATGTCATACTTACAGTGGGCTTTATCTTAAGAGAAAACTTCCATTGTCTCTTGACATAACATGTAATGGTACCAGCCTTTATTACTTGTGATATCAAATGCCCTCTTCCTCTTATAAAATTCTACAGCAGCACTCTCATCCATGATGAGGAAATCCATTTGGCTACAGCCAGATTTATACCCCTTCTGAAATAATGGTACATAACCCAGAATTTTTAGTATTATATGCAGCATAATATAAAACAAATTACTGTGTATATAGTTACAGAAGGAAAGAGAACTTGGAAACACAAGGGGACTGCTTTCATTTCATCATGTTGTTTAGCAATTTAGGGAACACAGTACATATTGTTCTCAAGTTTTTCATGCACGACATGACAAAAGAGCAATATGAAGAGACGCTGAATAGGAATGAATTCACGCTAATAGTTATGGCTGCTGTCAATTGCTATGATTATATGATGCCAATGGTAAATGACTAAAATATTAGTGTGGAGTATTTTTTAAATGTTAGTGTAATGAGGCTGCCAGGGAAAAATGAAGTACCTGTCCCAGTGCCACTTTATCCACCACAAATCTCCGACTACCTAGAATCAAAACACAGCCTCCACAGCCAAAGGCCAGAAACTAAAAACCTGAGCCAATGCATCTCATGCATGCCATATAAATACAAACAGATTATGGTCAAATGAAGAGACCTACCATTTCGTTAAGTATAGTATGGCAAGTTCAGGATCACAAACCCTTCATCCTTAAAGTAGTCACACATACTGAACTACCATGTCTGCACTGAATGAGGAAAACCTTAAACAGATCTTCAGAGTAAACCACCGCCCAGTCCACAACCAGCTCAGTAACTACCAACTTTACAAGGACCCTATGCCATGCAATTACCTACAGGTGTTTAGATCGAGTTACCAATTTATGCACTTCCAGCACTCTCCCACTAAAAGTACGATGAATTGATTCAAATTTTTGTGTTTCTTCTCCAGTGTTACATCAATCCCTGTGGTTAAGTAAGACTGAATGAGATATGTAGGATGTTTACAAATGAAGATACAGAAGATTATATGGAAAGCCATTGCAGTGGCCTCTTTTGAAGCACTATCTTGTCATTAACTTACAGGACCAAATCAAATCAGAATTTGAGCCAGCTGTATCCCAAATATGAGCCACATGTTCCAGCCCACACAGAATTATGAACTCATGTGGCAAAGAACTTATACATTCATATCAAAACCAGCAGATTTACTGTTGTAACGAAAACTGTTGGATGTATATGTGAGCAGAGGTATAGTGGGATACTTTCTTAGTGTTCTACAGAACACATCAAACATATATCTGAAATGACTGAAAATAAGGAACATGAATAAACAAAAATGTTTGTCATTATATGCACCTTTATTACTCATCACTAATATACATTACTGTTTTTGCTCATTATGAACAACTGCCAGCAGAATGCCTTGTGCACAGCCAGAAAAAAAAAACCTCACATATGACAATAACATGCAACAAAACAGGATCAGAAAAGAGCCCTGATAATGACTGATACAAGCAGCATACAAGAAAGATGAAATCACACTTCCACAGAGTTTATCAACTGTCTCTGTTATGGCCTTCTGGGATATGAAAGGATGAGGTTCAACAGAAGGGTACCACCCAACCTTTTCATGAAACTCATGCCTCCACCTTCAGTGTAGAAGAGTAGATGCCTGATTACTACACATTATTAAATAAAATTAGTACTGATTGACATATATATTATATCATTCAAACAAAACAACTGTAACATGATAAGATTTCTACTCATTAGTAACATCAGCCTTGTTTACTTCTAGTGCCAGTTTTGCCAGAGCTTCACGATCTAATCTGTAGTGATGCCAGCCTTCCTCTTCCGTGATGTTAACTGCACCTTTTGCCTTATAGAAATCCTGAGCTGGATTCCAATTGAGGACAGCAAAATCTAATCGACAACAATGAGACTCAAAAGCTCTCTGAAATAAATATGTAAGTAAACTGAAGTGTAACTGCATGTTACATACATATAAACTTAAAAACGTACACTGAAACCTGTCTACTTGTTATTCCACCAAATTTGTCAGCTTGCAGGTGGCAAATTTATAACAGAAGAATACAGCATTATCCCTCTACAGCACTAAACTCACCAAGTATGTCACTATCACATATATTTCTATGTCTACAGTTGTAGGCCTATACAGAGAGAGAATATAGACATTGTAAATTAAGAATTCGGCAATTTAGTGACCTAATTCTATGTATAATGACAACTGCTACACATTCTCATTATCTGAAACTGTATGATATGCTCTCAAAGATTCACACTTGGGCCAACTTTATAACTTTCAGGGTGCATACACACTGAAATGTATCATGCAATGTAACCACAATTACTGAAATTCTTTATGTATTAAAACCCTAATACAGCAAAATTCCTTTAATCCAATGTCCAATAATTCAAAAATCCTGATAATCCGGCACTTGAAGGGAGTAGTCCCAAGAGCAGAAGTTTAAATTTTAACCAGAAAAAAAGATTAATCCATGAAACAAGCAGCTCAAAGGGACATGTTCAAAAACGCCTCCAAGAGTGTCCATACATTAACTGTTGTGGTACCTCCTGACCCCTTATCTCCTACTCCATCAACTTCTTCAGCTATGAAACTCCACAAAACACAAACGCAGAGCCTGATGATCCAAAACTAGCAGGTGATGGATATGTACAAATTGTATCATCTGATAAGTTCTGCAGCCCAACTACAGGCGCAGTAACAAAAAATTTCCTGTGATAACTCAGGTCAATATAGGCAGCATCTCAAATTTTCAATAATTCAGAACCTGTCCAGACCCATGCAAGTCAGATTAATGGAATTTTGCTGGACTGTAATTACAGGAAACCTGGAATATTTACAGATTCCTACCTTAGCTACTCTATTAAACAAAGCTGATCCTAGACCCTGCCCTCGACATCCAGGGGTTACATAGAGATCCTCCAAGTACAGTGCCTTCCCTTTCCAAGTTGAGTAAGTATAAAAATAGAGTGCATATCCTAACAATGTATTTGCATCACAATCATCACCTGCTCCTGCCTTTGAAACTCCACATGCTCCTATATGGACAGAAAATGGGTTATGATTCATATGAAAAATTAAGTTCTTACAAACTATTGTTAGCAATTATTTACATTCTGTTTACATTCAGTCTTCTGAATGCAAACCTACAGAGAAAATGTCAACACAAAACAATCTTTCTTTTGATAAGACACCACTCTAAAAATGCGAACAAGCTGTTCAGTTTCCAATATTAAGTCATGATGTGCCCAACATATGTGCACAATACGAGAATTTAATCTTGTAAACTGTTACATGAAAAGAAAAATGCAAGAGAACAAAAATGTTTATCTTCATTCCTTTTCTCCGTGAAAAGGAAAATTGTAAGGCTTCACATATTCAGCCACCAGCAAAATGAGTGAAGAAACTAAATAGCCAATGTTCATTGGTGGTTGCACAGAGCACAAAAGAAGACAGCAGAACATTACAAAAATTAAAGAAAGAAAGAAACAACAAAATGCATAAAAACATTACTGTAGCACAGAAACTTACATTTAATGGCCTACCAGGGGCACATTCAAATTTACATCTTTTGTCTGTTATATGTGAATAAGTTAATCAAGCTGTTTCAGACAAAACACATTAATTATGCAGAACAGAAAACACATAACAGAGACAGGATCTTCTAAAGAAACATATGTTCAAAAGCAATGAGCACAGGAATGATGACTGCTTGTAACACGTATGTAAGGCACGTGCAGCCAGGATATCAAACCCATATCAGCCAAGAACGATTTACTGTGTACTGTCAGAAATGTCACATAAAATTGCTTTTTTAAGGTCTACACACAAAGGCAATCTACTGGCAATAATGCATCCAGGTGAAATAAAGCGCACAACTGTAAGCCATAAATAAAGAGACAAACTTCCTTAATTTCATGGCGAGACTGTGAAAGGGGAACTGGACTTGGACAAAAAGGCTCAGAGATCAGGCAAGGAATGCCACTGAAACTAAAAATAAATATGAATACATTTTAATTTATAAACACTGGTTACACATTACTCAGATAAATGTCCACATGTGAACATTTCATGCTTATACATATTTGAATATGAAAGAAGTACCAATACTTTTATTCTGGCATCAAAGTTTAAAGGCATAGATATATAATAAAAGTAATCATTCATGCTGCTTTTATTTTCCAATTCAGCATAGTAGTTACCTGTGTCACACAATTCTCCATTATTTGGAACAACTGCATCACCACTGTCTTCAGTCGCTGGCTCGGCAACAAAACAATGGAAAAACGGATGCTCAGAATTAAACCCATCCTCTTCCAAAACTGCAACATAAGATGTGTCACATGCACAAACTGTGTAGTTTAGTTATGCTTCATAGGTTCAGTGCCTCAGATTAATCACATTAAAAACCAAAACAATATGACATATGACCAACTATAATCTCAGAAGACCAAACTTCTGTGTTATGTTTTATACTGAAGTACAACATCTATACAAGCCACAAAAAATTGTGAGATGGTACTAAAAATAGGATCTTACTGTCAAACATAAGATGTAACCAATTATTAAACCTTTAATTGAAAGAATTTATTGTTAAGAATAACTAGAGTATACGGAAATACAAAACACTGCATATCCTGTACACTCAGTTCAATTATTAAATATTACAAACAGGGCTACATAACACTTTCTCTTTCTTATTGAGGGAACAACAACAATGCTTTTGACTGTGTCAGCCACAGTACCTGACTGACAAGACTGAAGTTTTGTGATATAACAGGCAAAACTTATACACTAATTAAATCTTATTTGGAAAATAAACACCAGAGAATAACTTTAAATTATAACTGTTTTAATTTCTCTTCTAGTTGGGAAGTAATAAATCATGGAGTCCCTCAAAGATCTATACTTGGGCCCTAATTTTTTTTTTTTTTTTGCTCTACATTAATGACCTGCCAAAAATTACAAACAATAACAAATCCAAATTAATCCTTTTTGCAGATGTTACAAGTCTAATCATTACCAACACCAACCCCACTGATTTCATAAAAGATATTATTACAACAATTAAGAATATAAATGTATGGTTTAAAACTAATTTATTATCATAAAACGCCGATAAAACTAACTTCATGCATTTTATAACCAAAGATAACTCTTGCATTGATGAGAAACTTGGCTATGATGATAAATTAATTTCCAATACTTCAATCTTAAAATTTTTATGACTAATAATTGATGATACACTTACATGGATAACATATATAGAAATTACTGTACCAAAATCAAATGCAGCTTGTTTTGCAGTTATAGTGGTTAAACCTTGTATGACACGTGACACCTTAAAAATGATATGCTAGTCCTACTTTCATTCAATTATGAACTATGGTTTAGTATTCTGGGGAAATTCCTCATACAGCAATAGTATTTTTAAAATACAAAAGAGGATTACCAGAACTATAATGGGTGATGGAAAACAAAGATTCTTGTACAGAACCCTTTAAAATACTACATATCTTACCATTACAATCTCAATGTATACTGTTGCTTTTTTTTTTTTTTTTGGTGGTTAACAATAAAAAAATTTTAAGACAAATTCTCAGATCATTGCATCAATACTAGGACTAACTCTAACCTCTTTCAATCTCTGACACGCTTAACTACTTACCAAAACGGACCTTACTACCTTGGCATCAAGGTATTTACTGGATTCCTTCCTCGTTTCAGGGATGTGTCTCATAATATCAAAATATTATATCATTGTTAAAAAGTCTTCAGCATCAGAAATTCGTTTTATACATTAGATGAATATTTCAACTACAAAGAAAATTTAGCTAACAGTTGGAAGATATACTGGCTTTCATATGAATTTCATTTATTTAATGACAGTGTAGATGCATGTTTTAATATATAAGATTAAGTTTATATATAATTTTAATGCACTGTATTAAAATTCATTTAGTATATGGAACAATTAAGATCATTATGGATCTTTCTTTAAATTTTATTAAGGCAGATATTATACTATTAAATAAATTGTATTGGTTTCTGATCTTTATTAAGTTTTGTAATGCTCACATTGTTTTGTTAGTTTATTGAATTTATTTGATGAAAAAAATGTATGAAAATCTAATAAAATTTCATTTTTATGTACACAATGACTTGTTCTATATTATTCCTGATATAGAACCACTATATGTTTGTTATGTATGTTGACAAATTCTACATCCAATGGTTTGTTACCTAGTATGGATCTCTGAATATAGATATATATTTATTTATACATCAATAAAGGAATAAACGAGTACATCCCACACAGGCAAGTAAAATAAGCTGTTCCTATCCATTCCATGAAGGCATACAGATGGAGTAAAGGTACAGATCCAGGCATTCATAAACTCGGCATACCCCAGCTGCTGTAACCCTGAGAAAAGAACCACCAGTACCCATTGAATAGGGAGACTTGGTGAGCCTCACAACCAGCCTGGACACACTGGAGCAAAGAAAAATATCTTGCCCCTATCAGGGATTGAACCCTCAATCATCTGGCCCACAGCCTAGTTATTATATCACCTACACTGTTCCAGCTCCAGCCAAACAGGGAAGACCACTGTGGCAATACGCTTAGTCAGAAAATAAACAAAAAGTTGTAGATATCAAAAGTTTGTAGAAATCTTTGTCAAAAATGGGGTTTTGTATCTACTTATGGACTGTTCACTTATTATTAACAAACTACCATTAAAATTTACTCAAATTCAGATCACACTATATAGTGACAGCATCCCTTTGTGATCCAGTGATAAAACTTTTAAGCAGAGAAATCTGGAAACTAGCACTATCTGTCACATAATCATTTCTAACGTTTAAAAGCTGAAAGTACTTATAAGATATGCGGTTCTCATGGCATGATCTTCAAGACATGTCACGTGGGATGTCATACCATGTTGTCTAGTAAATATGTATCACTGTTTCAAAGAAATGGGTTGTCACCATCTTCAACATGAATAATGGAGTCATTACATTCCTCTGGAACATTGCTATTTAACTACCAGACTATACGACTCACCTAAAGACAGAGGGTGCTACATTTACTTCTCTGATCTTTTGAAACACCACATAACTACATAAAAAAAAGATCAGTTCTCCTTAGTGTATTAAGAGAGTTAGGGTGTATATAAAATGTTGTCTGTGCCAATTTTAGGACATCATATTGCAACACTACACATATGTTCTATATTGGTACAGATGCCAGAAGTATGGATGTCTGCTGACCTGTTTCCATTTCTGTACAATGGATGCTTCCTACCTTATCTGCAGGTTCATGCACTGTAGTTCCACCTGTTCATGGAAGAATTATTGGGACAAACCCTTGTGCCCCACAGTGTAGGTCTCCCACTTATATGTGGAAGCACCTGCATAGGCACAAGCAGTGATAAACACTATCTACCTAGATATCATGGGATACAAAATGTACTTCAGTTGTACTTCTTACACTTTTTAAAATTAACTGTTGTTTTCACTTTAATTATGTATGAACTGAGAGTTATGCACACGCTAATGAAGGGAGTGATGAAATAAGAAGAGCATCCAGATGATGGAAGACATAGTAGATCATTTCTTTGCAATCAAACATTTCATAGATGCTTCAAATATAAGCAGGATATGAAAGCTGACATGGTATTGGACAAGTAGGTGTATAAGGGCATGCACAAGATGGTAAAGCAATCAAAGATCACATATTTCTTCACATCTTCTGTCTGCCTCTCTACGACGCACTGTATGTCATTAGATCACCCTGACAACTTTCTGCCAGAAACACCAATATCATTGCAATCAGCACCAACACCAATTGTTTTGCACTTGTCATTGATTTACATATCATCATAATTTGTAAGTCTTTTGTTCCCCTAAACCACATTTCCCATATGGTCTTAACTCTGCCCTTTGCACCTTTTGCAGCATTTTTTAGGACTGTAACTCCTGTAAATGGAAAGAGTCTGCTGTAATCCTATAAAGATGTACAGTACAAAAAAAAAACAGTTCTTGTGAAAATAATCATGGACAATTTTGTACATACATCTTCAGCTAAAGTATAAATTTAGACAAGAAATGTATGACAAAAAAAAGTAATTCAGATATTTCCAGTATTGAAGCATAAATTTTAAAGCTTTTTTTACATTTTTATCCATACAACATGTACCGTTTATTACAATAAATTGTACCGTTCTGTGGCAGAATAATACTGAAAATAGGTCTCATCAGTTTTTAGCAACCATCTGATTTAGTACCTACACCAAGACAAAATAAGGTTGAAAAAAAAAGCATTGCTAAACCTGGCAATATGGATGCAAGGTCTTAGGGCAAGCATATACTATTAGTACAAGCTGGTATTATACACAGAAGCGGAATCCCCCCCGCATTGTGTTCATGTGATAAAAAAGTCTTGCTGATGCCCCATTCAAGGGAGCATAGCATATTTTCAGAGATTCATTACCTAAGACATAATTTCGGAGTTTGAACAAGCCAAACATAATGCACATAACCAACAGTATAATAAATTAAAATACTGTAACAACCTGCATGCCTGCAGCTGGTGTTAATGGTTCTTACAATAATTATGTACAGCATGCTGATGTGGTTACTGCAAACTGTGGATTCCTCAACAATTCATAAAAAATGACACATCCCTGCCTCTTCCTACTCTTCTCTATGACAAGTTTTAACTCACACCATCAGGATCTCATGACACTAATGACATAACCATACTTACTGTCTGTTTCAACTACTGGGTCCTCTGGACATTGCGAATAATTTGCCAGTTCCTGAAACAATGTTAATTCAGCATGGTGGACTAAAATGTCTGCAGCTATACAGTGAAAATCTATGGGTAAAATTAGTATTAATAATGGAACAAAAACGAATTTCTGTAACAAAATGTAGTTTTCCAGGATTAAGATATAACCTAAATTAAAAGCAACCATGTACTAACCACTTCCCAAAACTATGGTGCATTTTAGGGTAAAAGGAAAATACAACTTATATTCAAAGCACTGTACTTGTTAAAACATGATCTTTAACACAAATGTTTTGAACTTTTAAAGTTATTTATACAGCAGTTTATGCCAAAGGTAATCATTCATACATTTATACATGGCAATTATTCAAGAGGTTTGAAAATGTTAATAATAGTTATAAAAACTAAATAATAACATAGTGTAAAGAAGCCACTTTTTTGTAATATTATGAAATAATTACTACTTTATTATAAAAGTTACAATTTAAAACTTCCATTTCTGAGTGCTCTCCAATATTTCGAATTTCTCCAATTATACTAACCATTTTCACCAATTTTAGGTTCATCTGGCTTCTTTTCAAAATCTGCTAGCTCCTAGAAACAAAACATAAAGCAAAAGAAAAGAAATTAACAGAAGAATAAAAACAAACCAAGCAAATTTATTTATGGGCATAAAAAATAGTTATAAAAAGGATGAGGATATATACAAACAAAAGGAAGACAGGTACAGCAACCACCAAATTTAAGAAAATATGCAATTAAATTATTTAACAAATGCAGTAAATAATTTATTGAATAAATGCAGTTATAAGTTTACTGTTTTATATTACACAATGCACACAGGAAAAATGGCAAGGTTTGGGATTGGTATATAGAATACACAAATGTGTCAGTCCAAAACACAATTAATTTTATATACATTAAAATAGTATACAGTCAGGGTGACAGGTTTTGACCTTCACTGGGTCATCCTCAGGCCCTCAATGGCCCACAATGCGTTTTTGTAAAAAATCTATGTAATCTTGGATCTGTTTTCTTTGAGGGTCTGAGGATGACCCAATGAAGTTTGAAACATGTCACCCTGACTATATACTATTTTAATGTATACGAAAAAAATTGCTGTTTTTGACTGACACATTTGTATATTCTATATATGTCAAAACACTTCGGGATGGCAAACACTTAAAAAAAATAAAAAAATAAAAATTTGTGATTGGTGTAAATGACTGCGCTTAAGGCTTCCTCCTTTCTGCCCACTGTTGAATGCCATGCCAGTCCTGTCTGGTGTACGTAATCCAGCACAAAGTGCTAGATGCCAGTGAAAGTTATCGCATATATATCACTACCAACATGTGTCAGCAGACAGGCTAGATGACAGGAAGGGAATATTGGGGATTACATGTGAGTGGGCAATGTAACAGCTTGAGGGAAATTTTAAATGGATAGATCCATGGGACGTCTCTCACAAGCTGCATTATGTGTATTGTCATGGTCAAGGAAAAAAACTTCATCTGATTTCTAAGAATTTTACTGTTTGGCTTGCCAGTGAAAATACTTTTCGATTTTACAGGAGACTGTGCACGCAGTATAACTGATTATGAAACAGTAAAGAAGAGATTAAATAAAGGTCATCAATTTTGGAAATGGCATGAGTCACAGTCCTCTACAAACAGTGTTATCAACCAGAATATGCAACCACAGACTAGACAGGGTACTTATCTTACAAACTTCTGTTGTATAGTGCTCTCCAGTCCCCTTGGTCTGATTCAAGAATGACATGTTTACCGTGCAAAAGTGATCTATGTTCACATGGTTTCATTCCTGTGATGCCATGTCATAAAAGAAAATCAATTCGTCAACCGTCATGTATATTCATAAGGCTGTCATAAAAATAAAAGTCATCATTTTTGTTCAGTTTAATTTAAGAAACACCTGAGCAAAGAATGGGTACTTTCAGTAGTAACAAAATTATAAAAAACAGAAGACAATATATTTGTGCACCAAACAAATGGGTCTGTTTGACTATAAAGAACACCTTCAATAAAGTAAAACATATTCTAATCAAAAATAATATATTTAGTGCCACAAAATAATGTCCTGTGCAGAAAACACAACAAACTTGCCTGTATTAGTCTCCGAATTTCTTTGCAATCTTCACGCCTGGCTTCTCTAATAGTGAATCCAATCATTATTAAACAGGCTGATTTACCTTTTTGAATAAGTTTAATTAAATATTGTTATTCACTGACCATATTCTTGCACCTGGAAAACAATATATCAAAACCACAAGTAGAACTGCAATAAGCATTTCATCACAAAGCTGAAGAATGGCTGTCAGTTGGTTATTCGAAAATTTTGCAATTCTGCATCATTTGTTAAATACACAAAGAATTACTTAAGTATAATGCAACAATTACAAGAACGGAATCAGAAGTGCCTTGGGAGTAAAGCGACCGGGGCGTGAAATTGACTACTACACCCGGTTCTGCAACTACGAATACATGGAACAACGCCTTCAGTTCTCCATACGTCTGTATGGCATTGTGGTTAATTAACACTACCAACCTCAACCGTCTATCGACATTTCGTCGACAGAACAGCCCATTACAAGATACTTACCTTACGTTCCTACTTCGCAGCACCACGGATTAAATATTTCAAGTTAAATACATAGAAACTCCTACATGCACTTATTTAATCCATTCTACAGCTTTAACTGCTACTGAATGTGAAACAAATCGAAGGAGAAACTTCTTGAAGAAGGGCCTGACAACTCGACCCGAAACGTCAATACAGAATATCACTATGCGCTGCGTAATATCTCAGACAGATCATGTCCATAGACAATCAAAGCATAGGCTACTTCGGTCTTTGGAATATGTTACAAAACAAACAGTTGACAAATTCATCGCGTGGGTGCCTACTGCTGTAACTACAGTTGCAGTGGTACTTTTTCGCCCACAGATTGCGTCCAGAGAATTTTCTTTTTGGGTTATAGCGTAATATGGCTATCTTGTCCATCGATGTGTGTAGTGAAAGCATTCGACACTGAATTGTCATTTGTGGATTTAAGGAGAGAGTTTCTTTTCAACTTTTTATTCAATAAAATGTGCCGAGCCAGTTTTTGTAGATGAAACAGTAATAAAACAATATGACCTCCAGGACAGATAAACTGGGAATGTCTCTAGGTACGTACATGTTAATATTCTGCAGTTATGAGTAGAATGTGATAAGTGGATGTACTGGATGGAAACTGAATATTCTCTGACCTGCAGGTTTGATCTTGTAGGATATAACGCTGTGTCGATGTGCGAATATATGTGCATCAGTTTGGTAGGGGTTCAATTCTAAATCATTAACGCCTTGTGTACGTTATAGGTGTATCCAACTTTTATCCATTAGTTTCCAGTTTCTTGCCAATTGGTATAAGATTACAGTTTTATAGAATGTGACGCCAGATAGTTTGGTAGATTTGTACCGTTGCTTCGGAGGAACCTGCTGCCCCCTTCTGCGTGGCAGAAGAATGTTCGTAACGAATTATAATGCCGAAGTTCATTTTTCGGGTAATAACCGAACCGTTTGCAATGCATTATTAGCGAACGTCTCGAAGGACAGTTGTATGAGTAATGGATCCAAATTTAAGAGTGAACATATCAGTACAGTGGTAATATAACATGAATTTGTGCCCTGCTATTGTATCTTGGTTTCAGAGAACCTTTGAAGTGTGCAGCAGACATTTGTATAAGAAAATGGCATGATTGTCCCATGTTGCCAACACACATACAGACCTGGTTTATCCACAACAGACCCAAGCCTAACCATGGTTATATGCAGAAACCCAAAGTCTAAACTTTTCTATATGATGCATTTTTGTTACGCATATCTAGGGTGACAACTCTGACTTCAAACACCCTCTGATATCATGATGAGAATTTTGTATGATGCCAAGTGGCAGCAACATACATACTGGGTCACATAATGCTGGCATTTCCATGTTCACTTATATTGCAGTTGGTAAAGAAATAATAGTGCCTCAGATGTTTAGTGAATGTTGAATTGTAAACAGTGAAGCATAAGGCCAAAAATAAATATTGACTTATCTGTATATTTGACACTGAAAAGAGGGTTGTTCATGTAAATTAAGGATCTCCATATTTAAAAAGTTGAAGTTGTCCATGTCGTGAAGGCTTATCAGGAGGTGGAGGTATAGATCCACTGTTTCTTAACCTTCATACTAGATGGTGGTGAGCAGTTGTCACACTTGGACCACCTTACTTCCAAGCAAGAATGCCAGTACCCATTGAATAGGGAGTTGGGCAGACCCCAGAACTATACTGGATGTTGCAGAGAAGAGGAAAATACTACTGAGTGATGCGCTCAACATTTTGCTAGTAGCCATGTCTCTATGCTGACTATGCTAACCGAGCTCTGTTCTTTATAATTTAAACATAATTTAATAATTTCTAAGTCACATTTTCTGTATTTCAGATGAGATTATAAAGATGAATAAGAAGAAGCCAGTATCAGGTTCAGGGAGTGTTATATCTAGAACAACTCAGCAGTCACGAGGCAGACGCATTGGTAAGGGCAAGAAAAATTACCAGAGTAATGGAAGTGCTGTTGCAATTCAAGGAAGATTTCAAGGCCGAGGAGGGAGGTTTAATCAGGTAACTGCTTTTTCATTGTGTTATATGTTCTTAGAGATTCATGGTATCTGAAATTACCAGCGAAGTGGTGTTAATATGATATTAATAATGTATTTAAATTAATACAGTACATCACATTGTTTGTGAACTTTTATTAACCAAATGTAGAGTTGTATGAAGTATATAATTCACTTAAAAATCTTTGCATTTAAAAAAATGCTCCTTGAGTATATGTTCTATATTGACTGTTATATGAATGTATTCCCTTTATGATATACACTTACAAGTTGGTAATACAGTAGCATGAAAAATTGTCATTATAGTCAGATTCATGTTTGGCTACATAAATATCATATCGAGAATGAAATGTGTATGTAATTTTGGGGATGCCATTTTAACTGTTGTCAGTGTGGGAGTCATAAAAAGAGTTATATACTGTCTGTGAGTGCGTCATGTTGGGAAATTGGAACTTTTACCCCACCGAGAAACTATCAGACAGGCTTGATAATAATGATAATTCCTACATGGTGTGTCACAAATAGGATAGAGTGAACTGAGTGGACATGGCATCTCATCTGAATGTTATTAAAGAATTGTGGTGGCTGTAATGGTGTATTGAGATACATCATTTGTGATTATATTTACAGAAGTGTAATGTCACTGCCATGTGGCTCATTGTTTGCCGTTCATGTTATTGAAATCTTGAAATGAAAAATATCACACCACAGATGACTGTCTTGAAAGTTTCATGCCAAATAACAGTTTCCTTTGACCAAAGTGATGTGAACAGAACACTTTACACCCCTCCCCCTTCCCCCTATTACTTTCTATTAAGATAACTTTGAGGAAAGGAATTATATTAGTAAGTCTTTCAAGGGCTGTGGGGCCATATTAATACTTGCTGAAGACAGATGAGATGTCAGGGTCTACGTTAATAAGTGCCATGTTATGAAAGATTTCAAGGGCCTCCTATTTGAATGGATTCTTTGCAAGACCTAGATGTATCTGGCTGAGAACAGAATGTAGTGGTAGCTACTGGGGAATGATAAACATTTGGATTGCATGAAATATTTTACTCAGTCCCACCAGGTGAATGCTGAGAGAGTATCTCAAATTAACCCACAACTGCTTCCTTTGACATACCTTGCAGTACATTATTCAGTATGCATCGTATTTGATACTATGTAATCTCAGGTACCGACAGTGTAATCATTAAATAAACCAACCGTGAATAAATAAATATTTCATTAGATCGCTGCATTTTAAATATGTCTATCATAAAAAACTGACATTAAGAATGCAGTAAATCATGATATATGAAATGAAGTTAAGTATTTCAATGTCTGGAGAAACTGTTAGAGTTTTCTGACATCTGACTCTTTCAGTGGTATGCAGTATGTTTACAGTAGTGACTGCCTGGCCAGCATGGAATACAGCCAGATATTTACAGTCTGAATGTTTCACTCGAGAGTAATTCAGTGACCTAAAATCCAGTCATAGAATCATACCAAGTTTGTGTGCCATCTACTGACTACTTGTAGGATAGTTTTTTGTTATGCGTATAGTGCTCTGAAATGATGTTATTCTTTTGTGTTTTTCCTTCATGTTCTGTCATCTTCTGTTAGTTTGTGGAACTACTTCATGTAGGTAACTTTCTGCCGACACTATCACCTAAGCATTTAATGATATCCTAAGTGCTAGTAATGCAAAATGTGAATATTTGTTTGTATTTTAATTCCTAATCACATATTCATTTACAATTAGAGATGTACTTGTTTTGTGTGATTTGCTGAATGTGATTATATGTGGTGCAATCAAATTGTTTCTGGATTGACCACAAGATGACACTGTCACTGTTAGCTTGAACTTCCACCACTCACTGTAGGTGGAGTACAGTCTGCTTTGTCATTTTCTGCTTGGTATAAGGCTATCATGTGTAATTGTTGAGTAATGTGTTATTAAACAGAAGTGTGTATTGTTTCATTTGTGATTTTGGCATAACATGGCAGTCATTGAAGGAACGTTGTGCCTATACCAAGCTGTGCTTTAACTCACTATAGGCAGGGGGAGTGCTGTGAAGATTTTTTAAATGCTGAAAGCTTTTCAAGAACAGACATTTAAAAAAACACACGTTTTTGAGTGGTTTTCAAATTCCAAAAGCAGTGTGGCCTTGGTTGAAGATGCTGAATGTTCAGGGCATCCATTGACAAGTAAGACACATGAAAATTTGGGTCAGTATAAGTAACATGTCCTCAAAAACAGAAGAGCTGATGTCTGTGACTTTGCTGACCTGTAGCGAGTTTCAGTTGTATTGGTTTGTAGCTCTTTAAAAGACTGACAACCTGCCAAGTGTAATTTTGGTTTCTCCATCATGATGATGCACTTGCTGACTCTGCTTTGTCTGTGCATGAATTTCTGTCTGAAAACAAAATGACTGTCATTCCATACTGTCTGAATTCACAAAGTTCAGTGCCATGTAACTTCTTTCTTTTCTCAAAACTCAAGATGGCATTAAAGGGAAGGAGATTCAATATCACTATGATATACGTCATCTCACCACAATCATATGCCAGATTTCAAGCACAGCACTTCATAAAGTGCTTTAAACAGTAGTATGATCTCTGGGCTTGCCTAAGTCCCAAGAACACAACTTTGCAGGGTACAACATTGATTCAAAGGTGTAGTCACGCTGGAGAAATAAAGTCAGTCCAGAAACTATGTGATCACACCACATATGTATCAAAATATCGAAATTAGTTATTTAGTTTGAAAACTAGGTAATTATTTTTAGTCCTTCAAGTTCCATTTGGAAAAGGATGTGGATGAAGAACTTGGCAGAAAATCTGTGTGGGTTATAAACAATGATATTATGCTGAAGGCAAGATGGAGAGAGAAGTAAGGGAAGATAACACAAAAATTAGGAGGGAAAGTGTATACAAATACATAGGAGCACTTACAGGAGGATAGAGAAAAATGGAGGAGGTGTATCACAAGATACCTACCATACTGGAAACATAATGAGATAATGATGACCTAATTCTTGCATGCCTGGAAAGTTGTACAATTATTATATGCCTACCTAGTATAATTTCTTGGTATGCATGGTGCAGTGGTACGTGGTTTTAGTGAAATTTTGTTGTGCGTGCAATTTTCATGTATGTTACAATCAGTAATTAATTTAACATTAGTAACAATAGGAGTTGATACATATATATACATATGCATATGTAAAGATGCTGTGTGGTGTGGATTATGGAGATGATGTCTTGTCGATTGTAGGTATCTTATCGAAAGCAGTTTCGTATGCCTAAACAAGGCAAGTTTTATGGGCAGAACTCTCATTTGAACCAGTATGGACATACAGCAACTGTGGGCAGTAAAGTTCAAAGAAGTAATTACAGTTATGGCAGTTTTCAACAAAGATTACGCTATCGTCGGCTACATTTGGCTCGCAACAGAATCAGATTGGCCACTCGAATCCTCAATACGAGACAGTGGAACAGACAGCAATCCTCATGGTACTGGAATTCTGGTTCTCGTCCAGCTGCATCAAGGGTTGGTTGATTTTTTATGATCAATGAGGTTAGATGCAGTAACTTAATTCTGCTACTGCTGTGGCCACTCCTATTGATAGTAGTTTAGTTGACTCATGAATCATTCATGAAGTCATATTTGCTGCCCTGATTTTGCTGCTGTTACTATGCCACTCCTGTTGACAGATTTTTTTATTGTTTATGTCACATTAGATTACATTTACTAACATAATTTTGCTGCTACTATGACATCTGCTGCTATAACATCTTTTGTTCATGATTAATGAAGATATATCTGTTAACTTGATTTTTTGCTACTGTTATGGGCACTTCTGCTGATGCAGCATTTCTGCATTGGTTACAATGCATGATGATACATTTACTGATGTGGCTTTACTGCTATTACTGCTGTCATTCCCACTCATACATTTGTTAATTGTTTATGATGCATGAAAGTACAGTCCGTAGCTGGATTTTGCTACTACTGTGACCACTCCTGCAGATACAATATTTGTTGATTGTGTCATTCCTGAAGATACATTTTGCCAACTTGATTTTAGTTCTGTTACTATGGCCACTTCTGCTGACGCATTTGTTAATTGTTTGTGATGCATGTAGTTGCACTTACTAACATTGTTTTGCTACAACTGTAATCACTCCTGCTGATAGAATATATGTTGATTCTTAAGGAGAGAGGAAGTCACAATTGTTAACTTGGTTTTCTTACTACTATGGCCACTCCAGCTGCTAAAACATTTTTAATTGTTTATGATATATGAATTAACATTTGCTGACTTGCTTAAGTTGTATTGTACATTTGCTCTTGAGATGTTTTTACAGTTGGTGACAGAGTGTTCCATTCATAATTATCACAGAGGATTCAGGTCTTCTAGGATGTGACACTGCTTCAGGATCCATTCTTCCAACAAGACAGCAACATGCCAGAAGACCTGAAACCTCTGCAACACTGATCTGAATATCTCACGTCTTACATAATCATTGTACATGAGGTGAAGCTTGAAACTAGTATGGGATGTGTTGTAACATCATATAGTAGAGAGGCATAAGATTGCAGACAAGTTACAGCACAATCTTGATGTGTGTGCATGTGTGGTGCAGCCCAGGATGTGCTGTAATGACATTGCGTACCATGTATAAAAAATAATCCCTCTTCATTCTGCTAGGCTTTATGATCAGTGTCAAGGCTGGCCTCTTGATTCATTCATCCCTACGATACTTGCATTTTACTAGTCATTCTGTGTTATGTTGAGTGTTCATAAAGTTACTTTTCCTTGTGTGTTTTAAATCCACTTATTTGTAAAACAATGCTGTGTTCATTTACTTGGTCATTTTTAGACATGATCACAAAATTGCAAAAAGCTACTATTCGGTTCTTCATGTCTGTCTGTCCACCTGTCCATCCATACATCTTCATGGAACAACTTTGGCTCCCACCGGATGGATTTTCGTTAAATTTGATATTTCAGTATTTTTTTGAAAGTGTTGAAAAAATTCAAGTTTCATTCATATCTCACAAGAATAACTGGTACTTTACGTGAAGACCAATGCTGTATACATTTTTTACCATATCTCACTCAATTCCTCTTAGACTGAGAAGTGTTTCAGATAAAAGTTGCAGAGAATATTATACGCGTATTTTATAATCAATAACTTTTTTTTAATTGTGCTCTTTATGAGATAATGTGGAAAAATACTGTAGAGCTGGAAAGGCAACAGATGACAATGTGGCACATGCACATTGCATGCTGGATGCCTAAGGCTACAAACACACTCTCAGAATGTGTAACATGTATTGCTTTTCCACTGCAACTGTGGTTGCACATATGTGCCTCAGTGTTGCATTGTATGTACATTGCCCATCCTGTTGATTTTAGTGGAGACTGTTAGTAGTAGAAGTTGGCTTTTCTTCTACTATTGTAACTGTGAGCTTTGGAAAAAATTTATGATGCTTGCATTCCTTAAAGTTCTTCATTGTTTGTTGCTTGGCTAGCAAGATCTGTAATTTAATAATTATACAGTTAAGCTTTACTGTCCTTTGTGACCATATACTGTTCTCAGAAAAGGACTGGTGAGCAGCATGCCAAACCATACTCTGGTCTCCATGCATTTACTTGGTAGCACACTGCAGCAAACATAGCAGAATAAATCTTTTTTGGTGCATACGTGATTTATCAAAGATGATTGGTGGTTCTGAAAACCTACCATGACTGATTTATGCACCAAAAAATCACTCTGAATCAAGATATGCAAGAGGGAATGTCAGAAGTGTGTGTGTTTGTCATTTTGTCCCCACATGCAGTCCAGAGGAGGAAGCTGTTCAGAACTGTCATGTTTAAGAAGTCAAGACTTTTGTCTGTCACCATTTTATCACCAGAGAACTGATAAATCCTGGTGTCTGTTTCACTCGTTTGTTTTCTCCAAGTGAATTGCCTGGAGTTATATGTAAAAGTAGTGTCATAACTCTGAAGACTTCTGTCTTTATTGTGGTCCTGGATGCCCTTCTCTGTCTGCTTCATCTTTCAATCCTGTTTTTAAACACTGTGATGAGATGTAAGGGTCTATTCTTTCTTGTCATGTTAGTTATCATAGACACTGCTGTCAGGCTGTTCACAGTCAGAAACAACTGAGTCTAGTATCACTTCAGCAGTATCATCTCTGCTTATTCTGTGTTTTGAATTAAAATCCCTATCTTCTGAAGTGTGTGGGGACACATGCAACATTTATAATACAAGTAGGCACCCACTAAAGTAACAGCAGACAGACAAATGGTTTTCTTTTCACTAAGAAGCTAGCCTTCAAAAGAATTTGCGATGGGACATATTGTTTTCTTGATGTGCACCTCAACCAAGAAGGTCATAAAATCTGTCCCATACTGCTAAAATTGTATGATGGGCCATGTGCAGACCTTATCAGAATTGTATGGCAAATTTCAAAGAAAATGAAGTAACTCCTTACATAGACTGAAGGCAGGAATAGAAAACAACAGATTAATATATGTAAAGATGTAGTTTAATAAAGACCAATACAAACTGAACAGTCACACATTCATATGTATGTAAATAGATTCAGTTTTTAAAAAAATCAGTTTTTGTGTGGATCTTCTAATTTTAGAATTCTAATTTATATGATGGATTTCTGAATCACATTGTTTTGGAAATTTAAATGACCATGCTAAGTGAGGAAAACTCCAGCTGGTATGAGATGCACTTGGCATTTAAACTCATTCACTAAAGTGATGATACCATGTGTTCAATTTCAGTGTGTACATATTACAGCAAAGTGAAATTTGTCACTGGCATCCATTTTTTCCTTAACTATGTGAATGGTGAGTGACTTCTTTAGATTCCCAAAAATGTGTATTTATTCATGTAGATGAGTACATAAAGTGACTGGCTACAGACTAAATGTCTCTGGTTTAAGCTATAGCTGGAACAGAGACATTTCTGTCTATTGTGATGTGAAGACTGGCTGAGGGCCCCACCTGGTGGGGTATGCAGGGTGTTTTTCCTGCTGGCTAAAGGTGGTAGAGTGTGAAGCTTACATTTCACTTCCATAGTTTTTAGCCTTAGAATTTAAGAGGCTTTACCTCTGCCTTTGCACATCTTTATTGTATGATGCTTAGACACAGGGACACCTTTATTGGGTACCTTGCATTTTGTAAAATGGGAATGTGTGTGGAAAAATGAATTTTGAATGGAGTTACGAAGTAATCTACCACAGGTATTTATTTTGCTTCGGTATTTGTACATGTTTTCACATGTGGAATTTGGTAAGTGGCTTTCTGAAGGAATCTCAGATTTCTTCAGAATCTATATGCATTCTTTGGGTACTTCATTTGGATGTCTTGCATGCATTATAGAATTGATTTCTTTAGTTCATGTAATGAAAATGTTATAGAATCTTAGCAGAGGCACCATTGTGGTTGTTGCAGGTTATTTGAGGTTTATATTATTTGTATCTAACAGTGATATGTGATTATATCTTTTAGGTTATGTCCACCCCCAGAGGTTTGCGGGTACTTCCAGTGAGGCAGCGTAAAGCTTTTCGTGCTAACAAAAGTATGAACTCTCTACATTCTGATCAGATTGTCCGTCTCCAGAAACAGCAAGCAGTGCAACAAAAACTGAACCGGGCAAGAGCACTAAAGTAAGTAAAATTGGTGCAAAAGGCTTATGGGAATGAGGCTGCGAATCGATCAAATGTTTTTGGGTGATATTCTCGATTTCAAGGTGGAAGGGAGCTGGTAGAAGATGACAAGAGAGGTGGCTGTCCAAAATCGACTCAGACTGAGGGAAACATTGCTGCTGTTGCTAATTTGGTCAAAAATGACCGTCGAATCACATCAAGAATGATAGCAGAATCTTTGAACATCCCCAAGATTGTAGTTCTGCAGATTCTGAAAAAGGATTTGGGAAAGAGAAAGTTGTGTGCTCGTTTTGTTCCACACTCCTTGACACCTGAGCAAAGGGAAGATTGAGTCATCTTGCCAAGACTTTATCACAATGGCCGATGCAGACAAAAATTATTTTAACAAAATTATTACGGGAAATGAGACCTGGTGTTTTACCTATGACTCAGAAACAAAGTGACAGATTTCTGAATGGGTTCGTGAGACAACCCCTCGGCCAAAGAAACTGAAATTCCGAAGGTCCTGCTTCAAGACCATGTTGATAATTTTTTCGTCCCTCAAGGCGTAGTGCACAAAGAATTCGTACCAGACGGAAAAACAGTAAATGCAGAATTTTATAAAGGAGTTCTGGATCGCCTACTGAAGCACATTCAGTGGTTTGTCCAGCTGCATTCTGCTCTTGACATTTTTTCTTGTTGCACGATAATGCACCCACCCACAAAGCTGCAAGTGTTTGCCAATTTTTTATCCAAAAAAATGTTACATCCCTTTATCATACCCTGTACTCTCCAGATTTATCTCCGCAAGACTATTTTCTGTTCCCCAGGTTGAAAATGAAGTTAAAAGAACTCCACTTTGTGGATCTTGCTGAGATCCAAGAAGCCGTAACCGATGAATTAAAGAAGGTCCAAAAGAGGAATTTTCGGCAGCTTTTCAGAAATTGTATGGCTGCGCGAGAGAGAGAGAGAGAGAGAGAGAGAGCGTGGGGGGGGTGGGGGTGGGGGTTGGGAGCTTATTTTGAATTAAAAAAGGTATGTGTCTTCGATTTTTAAAAAATCATTCCTAAAACTTTTAGACTGCACTATGTATGATGGAAAAAGTCGATAAAGTCAGTGAGTTCATATGTCATATAGAATAGTATTTGTGCTTATTTATTCATTATACAAATTTGTTGTTACAAATTTAACAGTGGAGAGGTGAGCAGACAGTACAAAATTATTTTTCCGTTTGTGTTACATATTCACCATATTGAAAAATATTTCAAATAAACATAGATTTCAATGCCGTCTATAGCATTAGGTGGAGGGGAGTGAACAGATATATGTCCTGGCTGCTTTACCCCAGAGCTCTCATCATCTGTTGGATAGGAGGCTGGGTGGGCCCCGCTGCCAGTTTGGATGCTCCAGAGAAGAGAAAATTTCCTGCATGGATTGGAACCCCAGTTTGTTGGTTACACATTCTGTAGCCTAGTCACTATACTGACAACTATTACAGCTCTCCATCATATGATATTGCATATGCAAGTTACTGTCATTTACAGAAGTTGCAGTGGAGCTGTTTGTATATCATATATGACTAAAACAAAACCTAGCTGATAAGAGAGTCTCATGATCAGAGAACCAGGATAAAAGGAGGAGGACAGAAATAGTGGGTTGTTGATAAAATTATTGTAATGATGTCAGCCAGACAAATGTGATTCAGGATATTGTCAGACCATGTTTCCAGCTTTTGTGCCTTGTTGCCCATATCTCTTTTGCTGTGTATTCCAGCAAATCGATCATAAGAGATCTAAGTATAAAGTTATGATAGAAGTGCATATTAAACTGATATGTTACACATTCTCCATTGGTTCACATTAAGAAAAATATTTCTCAAGTCGTCCGTGCTTCCATCATCAGGTAAAACATACGGACCTGCTATGTTGGATCCAGTATGTGGAACTAGTCTAACTAAATGCAGGAAGACTAAATCAGAATAATATTGTAGTTGCTGGCATATTTGTGTCTGATGTTTTTGTGTTTACTTTCAGGTCTGGTTGGTTTACAGACAAGAACTCTGTGACTGGATCATCTGACATGCTGACTGTTTGTATAGCCAATGATCTGGCTGCAAAACGTCTTGGTCACAAACAGCATGCCAACATAATCAAAAAGTTTGGCGGAAACAACAGTTATACACGTAAATATGGAAGTGAGTATACAATATTTATCCTTTATATCCACTGTGACTTCTGTGCACTAGAATATCCTGGTAACACTTTTCTAACCAGCTGCACCTTTATATATACATTTTATATGTTTTGTATGTATGCACATGTGTGTGGTGGAGGAAGGGTGTGCGTGCGTGCACAGGCACACCGATATGGACCAAAACCTTGTTGTTTACAGTCAGCATTTTTGCAGTGTTGTATGAAGATTCTGAGGGCCAAAATTTATTGAAATCTTATGCACTGCTGTGGTAGAAAATCTCTCTTGTGGTATCACAATAACCTTAAAACTAAGAATGCATCACCAGTGAGTCAAAGATTGTACAATGAAAATGACTGAAGGTAGTGACATCTAGGAATGTGACTCATATTCTTTTGTGTAATCAAACACGTTCCTCACAGAGCAGTGGTTGTCAGACTATGGGCCTTGACCATTGCAAGTCTGTGAATTATTAGAATAAATAGCCTGTTATTTGCATAATGTGTGTAACACTAAAGTAACATTTCAAAATCATTAAAACTAAACATTCATTACATAAATATTGTTGGTGTTGTACTACCTTTTTGTTTTGACATGTGCTGTGTTGTAGTACAGTAACTTTCAGTACAGACATTTCCAAACTTTTGCAATATTTGTATTCCAGAGGGTAGAGCACAAGTCAAGTTATATGCATGTCACATTTGAGTATATGTCTGGTCAACTGTTTATGTATATACAAGTGAGTCCACTTGAAATCCAAACTCCAGCTCACCAAAATCCGGTAAGCTGCAGCATGACTGCCTGCCACTATTCTTCCAGCTCGTTTGTCTCATTGTGCTTTAATGCCAGCAAAGAAAAATTTGGCCTGTGTTTCAAAACCCCCCTTCTTATGAAATTGCATAAGCAGGAAGTGTCTGTATGTTATTAAGTGGGCCTGTTGTGTACCAGTTCACAGCAGTTTTTCAACATACCTATTGGCTCACAGCAATATTACAGTATATTTATTAGTCCACGTTATCAAAAATCTGAGAAATATTGGCCTTTGATTTTTTGTAATTCAAATATCTGCCAAGATGAGCAACTTCTGTGTTGTCAGGCAACATAGAATATATTTTGACTGAATTCTGCCCTTAATGATTTGTTTGATGTTATATGACTATAAGATGAGGATTTTTAAACTGATAGATTGAAAAAGAAGATCAGTAAAAGCTCAAATAGACCTGGTGGTCTCGTGTACATTGAAACTGAAGTATACATGAGTTTGTCCCATATGCAGGATGCATGTACATCTAGACCCCAAAAGCATATTTTATATATTTAAGCAACAAAAATACTTACTACATTTTTAAAATATGCTGCACAGTGTCCATTATCTGTCCTACAAAATTCTGTTTATTTCGTAATTTTATCCTTTTTTGGTTCATATATTATTCATGTTTTACATAAAGGGTGCAGTAAAATTTAAATACTACCCAATTACTCAACAGATTTACTTTCAAAATATCTGGTATATAAAACATCTCTTTCTCATTTTCATTTTCAATAGTCACACTAGGCTTTATGTAACCTTATTCTTTATGCTCTGCAAATGTTCATAATATGCTATAAGTTTTTTTACATCAGTTGTGTAACCTATGAACTAACCATCAAAGCACACTACTTGCAGTCTTTTCCTGGGAACTAATTTACATCAGTTTCTTCTGAGAAGACAATGATTTTCAAGTTAAATGTATACATGGTGGTAAATTGACACTGGTTATTCACACAAAGTTTCTTGCTCTGATAGTGCAGGGTATGGAACTGAATGATAGGTTGATGAGTGAATAATCTATTTGACGGAACATGGCAGGAAGCAGGCACGGCCTGTTTTGAGGTGCTGTTGCAGCATTTGCACAAAGGGACTGCAGAACGTCATGAAAAATGGTCAGGATAGTTGGTTCCCTGGCTGAGATTTGAATTGAGCACTTCCTGAACACAAGGAACAAGCACTGTTTCTTGAATCAAAGTTACCTAATTTGTTGTAGGTGCAAGGGAATAAAATATGTTTATTTAAGTGTACTTATTCATTTATTTATTGTTTGATTTGTGGTTTATTGCATTGAATGATTGGTTTGTCAGCCAGTAATAAATTGAAAAGATTAAGTAAGGAAGTGATCAAAGCTTTTGCCTGGGGCAATGGAAGATATCCACCAAAACACCTCAGTGTAGTGTGTGTTCCAAATGAGAGTTGTGAGATCTGAACCCAGACATAAATCACAACCATTATGAAAGTGGTCAAATTGCTCTTATTATTTCATCCAGAAGGAGGGGAAAATTTTACACCAAGTGTGACAGTACATGATGATAAAAATTTTGTGATATGTGTTGTTTGTAACACTGTTCTTACAGCGGTTGGTGAGTGTCAGATACCAGATAATAAGGTTGTAAACTACAGCTGTTCTCATGGTAGCCTTCATCCAACCACTCCCATCTCCACTTCCTCAATTTACAATTTCCTAAGGGCTACCCAAAGATTGTATGACATCGATGGACCTCAGGGAGCCACTAATCACCAGTTACCCTTCCTGTGCAATTTCCCTAGCTGACTCTTAATTCCTCTCTTGTATGTTCTGTTTCAAATATATCATGAAATTGCTAAAACATTGCTGCTTTAAAGTACGAACCAGATACATTGACTTTCAATTTTTTAGGGAGTTCATTTACCAGACACAACAATAATGATGGCAACAACTACAATCCTCACCATCGTAGCATGTCAGCTACAAGTAGATCATCAAGTGTTGTTGATATCTCACCTGAAGGCTCTATTGTAACCACAATTAGCCGGTACAGCCGGGCTTCATCATTAGGCCGCAACCGACGGGCAGGATCAGTCATTAGAGGTGTCAGACAGAATAGGGCTCCATCAGTTGAACAGTATGTGCCTGTGACTAAAGTAAGGAGTGCTCTCAATCTGCAATTGCAAAAGGAGATTGCAGCCATACAAGGGAAGACTTTTCAGCTGTCACCAAATTCTGTGGATTTTACAGCTTGTGGTAGTGGATCCAGCACTGCTTTTGGTCTGTCTGGATTTAAACCAATTCCCTCACTGACCACTACCACACTGAATGAGCGTTTCAGTTTGGCACTATGAAATGTTTAACCTTTTGATTATCAAGATTACTATTTTTGTACATACCTGACAGCAAATCTCAGCCTTCACTTTCTCACATATTCATATTGTTCTGTCATAGTAAACCATGGAATGGAGCAACAGTTTAGCGTATTTTATTTTACATGTTACCATGTTATACTTTGTGTTGTAATGCTCAGATATAGTCCCACGTTTGTTGTTGATAATTGTACGCGTGGTTGGTACATAAGATTAATTAGATGCGCCGGTTCAAATACCAAACAATGGACTGTACTTTATTCTCTGGTAGCTGTTACATCAAAATGTT
>JGI20166J26741_11388892_pt1 | contig 27336 bp, 17 predicted proteins | sample TergutCu122P5_FD_26741 | JGI IMG/M metagenome (IMG submission 26741)
CAGATAAATTCATATTAAACGTGATTTCACGACGTTAACTTTACATTTATACTATTAAATGTATAATGTATTGTGTTGGTTTATTATTTTGTTCCGTTTACTGTCAATAATCGTTACCTTCTATTCAAAGTTTCAAACGGTCGTAACTCCGCAACCGTCCAAAATAGGACACATGTTTATACGAACTTTTTTGATCACAAAGACCTAGGAAATCACCTCCTGCAGTAATGTCCACAAGTCGTAAAACACCCGGTATAAATAGCCGTTTTAACGCTGGTGTGTAAAATACACCGCGCGGGTACTTATGAGATGAGAAGTAGCGTTAGTACTTAAGGGTTAATTGCCTTCTTCTGTGTCGTGACACATTGTAGTCTGGTAGGTGAGTACCAGGCTTACGGAGGAACGTGCTGCCCCTACCTTCAAGGATCAGACGTCACTCCCACAATACTGTAAGCGACGAATGTCCGTGCATTGTGACACTACTGCGCATTACGATACTTGCTGCAGGTGTCATAACCAAGTCACGTTTCTTAATCACAACAAACTAAACTGAAGTAGTACAGTGTTGCACGCTGTAGGCCTATACATGGCAATATAGACTTGTGAATTATCGGCCGAAATGCCGTAGTTGCTTCTCGTTAAGGAGAGGAATTCTTCCGGATATTCCGCAGTTGGTGTGTATTAAAAAAAAAGTATATCGAACCAGAGTTACATGGTTGCCTATAATAACGAGCACTGGTATGAATTTTGTGTGTTTATAAGCACCGTATTGCATTTTGCAACGTATTTTGAAAACTAAACCAAGAAGATTTGTATGAAGCTTGAAGTTTTGATAGCGGTGTAGCTTCTGGGATGACACAACTTATCGACTGGGAAATTGTTACCTAATCTGCATCTGTATCACGAGCAACAATTGTTAGTAGAAAATGTGCATAGAGGATATAATGATACGTAAAATTGGGCGTAGCATAGACAGGTTGTGAAATGCCGATTACAGTCTTCTGGAAGAACGAGCTGTGACAGTTGGTAGTTTATCGACATATCGAGCGAGCTTGCTGCCTCCTCCATCTTAAGGTTTGTATCATTTTGGACTGCCAGGAAGTTGAAGACAGCACGCACTTCCGAAACCCGGTGGCTACAAATGGACGTGGCGTCATATCGCTGTAAAATCAGTCTTCTTGAGAAACGCATGAAGACCCCGTGTTACCCAAGTTGCGAAATGTGCACGGTATAACAGGGCTGGAGCGTCAGTCGCTGTGATACAGCGCAGCAGTCCCTTATGTTGAATACACTAAAGCACGTGGTAACTTTGCATACCACCTGCTTGAACGTTAAATATCTTAGCATTTTGCCCACACAGAATATTAACGTGTGCTATATCATTCGCACCTGATCGCGGTGGCCCTGCGGTCTAAGGTGCATGTCTGTAATATTATAAACTTCAACAATTAGGCGGCCTAGGCCCGAGCTTGGCTGTTGCGCCACAGAAAAAAAAATGATTCGCAGAATAAACAGCATCCCCCCCAGACAGCATTAACCGGTTGGTCTTTGTCATGAAACTTATTCCGTACAGTTGGTACTGACTGTTTGTATAGGCTTACTTTTTAGTGAATTTTTTTGCTTCAAAGGGTTCATCGTATCGAAAACCGATAAAATTACGGAAAATGCCCACTGGGCGCAAAATGTATTCTATTTTTCTCTGCAACTTTCGTTCTAAACGTTTTTGTCGCCGATGAATACTTAGCGACGTACTCTCGAAATGGGCACGGTAACGTACGCAAGTCTTCACCTATGAAGTGTGCGTTCTTGTTTTCCAGTTTCTTCCTAATAAACAATGCGAAATGTAAAAATCTGCGTTGAGGTATTTTAAAATGTTCCATGCCGAATTGGCTTGGTGAAATTTTAGCGACACATGAAAAATTACAGGCATACCAGCGTGTATAGATGTTATATTATATACCAGCCCTTTCTGTATCGTGGCTTTTTACCTCAAGGTAAAAGTTTAAAGGACCATAGCGCATAAAATTAACACGTGTGTACATGTCACCAGGGCGCAAAATGCTGTATTTATTTGCGGAACAAGCAGGTGGCAGAGACACAACTAATTAGTAGAGGTAAACTGCATTCCAATGCAATTCACATACAGTAGCGTTGCTATAGGATTTATCCCTAAACAACAAATAACAGCATCACATTATACAACAGCTGCCAACCGATGTGACACCAAGATTCCGGGCTTAGCCCCTGCGCCAGACACGTAACACACTGTACCTAACAGGGTCGCAATATCACTAAGTACGAGTATGACCACGTTATCTGCACACCTAGTCGCTTGAAGCGTAAACCCGGCTGTATAACATGTAAGAATTCAGTGTCTTCCTCAAAGGAGATACTTTCATCTCCATTACAAAGACAACCTGATTAATGCTGTATAGGTCAACAAACCCTGTCAATTATGAGAATGATCACGCAGTACTTAAATAAACAAGGAAATTAACGTGACTATGGAACTTGAAATTTTGGCGTCTGTGTACGTCATTGTCATTGGAGACAGTTGCGCGACAGAATTACCAAGGTATAGGTCAAGTTAAATGGGAGTACAGGAGGTCGAAGTTGGCAACAATGGCACTGAAACAGCAGATTTTTTTTTACGGAAAAGCGAATGAAAAGCGTATGTTAGGGACAGGATGTTTTGTACGTCAGAGCATCGTATCAACATTCATGAGCGTATAAAGTAGAGTTTCTTACTGATGGATTGTCACGTATCAGTGATCATTTCCCTTTGTACGGCATGAAAATATTGTTAGGAGATTTCAGTGCAGTATTAGGGAGAGAAGATATTTTCACATCGGTAATTGGGAACAGTCTGTATGCAAACAGCAATGAAAGTGGTGTTAAAAGTTATAAACTGTGCCACAAACAGAGAATTATCAAGAGCACAGTTCTACGGCGTAGATCATTCATCCTATTGTGTTTTTGTAAGTGACCAATTAATACAGTTGTGTTCGACAGTAATCTTATGAACTGTATTTACTATATTTGGGTTCAGTGGTAGTACTAATTATATTTAACGTAGTTATTTTTGACAGTACTCTTATTATTTCTATTTAATATAGTTGTGCTCGACAGTACTGTTATTAATTGTATTTAATGTAATTTTATTCGACGGTAATCTTATTAATTATATTTAATGTATTTGTTTTCGATGGTAATGTTATTAATTTTATTTAATATGGTTGTAATCGAAGGTAATCTTATTAATTATATTTAATGTAGTTATTTTTGTCAGTAATCTTATTAATTGTATTTAACATATTCGTGATCGACAGTACTGTTATTAATTTTATTTAATATAGCTGTATTCGACCGTAATATTATTAATTATATTTAATGCAGTTGTTTCGTCGGTAATCTTAGTAATGGTATTTAATATAGTTGTGTTTGCCGGTAGTCTTTTTGGCTGTATTTACTATAGTTGAGTTCAGTGGTAATTTTATTAATTATATTGAATGTAGTTGTTTTGGGCAGTAATCTTATTAATTGCATTTAATACATTTGTGTTCGACGGTAATCTTGTTAATTTTATTTAATGTAGATGTAGTCAACGGTAATTTTTATTTACTGTATTTACTAAAGTTGTGTTCGATGGTAATTTTATTAATTATGTTTAATGTAGTTGTTTTGACGATAATCGTATTAATTGCACTGAACATAGTTTTGGTCGACGGCAAGCTTTTAATTATATTTAATGCAGTTGTGGTAATCTTATCAATTATATTTAATGTAGTTTTGTTCGACGGTAATCTCTGTAACTGTATTTGTGTTTGACGGAAATCTTCTTAATTATATTTAATGTAGTTATGGTTGTCTTATTAGTTATGTTTAATGTAGTTGTGTTCGACACTGTTATTGGTAGCTGTATTTAATATAGTTGTGTTCGACGGTAATCTTGTTAGTTATATTTAATGTAGTTGTGGTAATCTTATTAATTATATTTAATGTAGTTGTGTTCGACGGTAATTTTGTTAATTAGTCATTCATAAATAATTAGCGGCACTTATGACGATAACTCTAAGGGTCATATTAATCACATCTTCATAGACATGTGACGGCCTTCCATGTATGGTTCACCAGTTGTCCATTCTGAAACCAAAAGTACGTTTTCACTCAGTCTACACAACTTCATTGGCAAACAGATTCCTTTTTAAGAAGAACATAAACCAACAATATACTCTGTATTAGGGTATTTCACTCTTTTTCCTGCGATCCGACATGTTTCGGTTTTTATTCAACCATCGTCCGTGATCAGCTCAGTACCTCATAAATAATACCAGTCAGTGACATACTAGCTGTTAAAATCCAAATATAAACGATAATTTTAATAATTAGTTTGTAGTGGTCTTCGTATTTTCATTACGTGTCAACTGATCCCTCATGGTGGTTGATTAAAAACCGAAACATGTCGGATCGCAAGTAAAAAATGAAATAATACAGTGTATGTTGTTCGTTTATGATCTTGTTATAATAAATACACGGTAAATATGTTCAATAAAATTCCCTTTTCTCTACAGTAACTATCTAGACGTTTCGGCTTTTATACATATGCCATCGTCAGATTAAACCACCGTAAAATATGAAAGTATAAATCTTATATCACTGTAAATCAAAGTGGTAGTGAGATCTCACACCTTACCACATTTTATTGCATATTACGATTCTTTTTTGTTTAGCCATATCGTTTTAATGCCTGGTAATTTTATATTTTATTTAATTAAAATACGCAAAATTCTTATACCCTTTTAAAACTTTTTTGAAAATATATTTTCTGATTAGGATTTCACTTGCTGTTAATTGGTTGATATATTTATCGTCAATCCTTGTTGCCGTGCTTGTACTTAGTTTTTATTACGAGCTATGATGTTATCTGATCTGGTTTTATTTCCTCCTCGCGTTGTCATGTACGAGGTGTAGACCTACGTAATTTCATGCTGTACCGATATTTGATTTTGTTACTTCCCGAAGCCGATGAAGACATTAATGATAAGCATTCTTCCCCGAACACGAAGATGGCCTAACAATATCAGGTTTATAGATCAGAGTTTTCAGCTCAGCCACCCAACAAGCTGGTCGTCTTTATGGAGCCCAAAGAATTTCCACGTTCGCAGGAGCCTACCAGTGGACCACATCCTGAACCAAATGAGTCGTACGCACACCCTCGCACCGAACGATCAATTTGAATTTTACTGTCCTGTTTGTGGCTTAATATGTCTCTTCATTTTTGAGACTAAAACTGTGCGCACATTTCTCAGCACCGTAATGCGAGCTATCTGCTTATTTGTTTCACATGATGTTTTGGTAAAACTATAAGTTATGCAGCTTCGTGCATCTCGCTGTTCTATACTGGGGTTGAGGTCCCAGTTATTTTCTTCTATACATCGAAGGATTTTCTAAATCAATCTGTACGACGTATATTGATCTTGTGATAGCCGACATAACGTAGTCGGTACAGCAGCTAGCTATGAGTCGTGCGGTTCGGGATTTGATTCCCAGCAGGAAAAAGAGATTTCCCTTCTCCAAAACAGTCTAGATTTACTCTGCAGGCCACCGAGGCTCTTACGTAGTGGGTACCGGGGTTCTTTATCAGGGTAGACCGGTCAGGGCTTGAAGTTGACTACTTATTTCCATTTTGTGCTAAGGTTAAAAAGGGGGGGAGCTATAGCCCCCCCCCCCCCCCCCCGATACGCCTTCATGGCCTAGACAGGGAAAAATTTAGATTTTTTTAATACTGATTTTATCCTTCGCCTCGTTGATGATATGTGTACCTCAATTTCTTGTCTGGCACTCAAAATTCTCTATGAAATGAAGAAGGCCCATGTATTACACAACTGGTTGTAAGAGTGCCATACAACGAAACTGAGTATTGTATCTTTTCTGTCGCGAATGTAATGTGTCATAATAGAAAATAAAGCATGTCACGACTTTCGATAAATTTATCATACGTTCCTCTAGGTTCGTTGACCATCCACATTGTTCTCTTCAGCTCTCATGGATTAAGGACGCTGGCCTTTTCTAATGTACAATTAATTCATGCTCTGAATCATCAGGCATTCCGTAGGACTTATGGGTGGGGATCGGCCCGCCGCAAGGCCTCTACCAATATAGGATATAACAAGCAGGGGACAAACGCGGACAAACAACCATGCGACGAGCGGGTTTAGCACCCACGATCCCAGTGACCGACCTCTTCCTTCAGTCTGTTAAACCCCTTGGAATACTGTTTAAGGGGTAAAGAAAGCAACCCGTTATAAGATGTCGCCTGTTACGCAGAAATGTCAATAAGGTAAACTTCTAATATATGGCATATACCTTGTCCCTGAATGGTAACTATGGCATACCACAGCATTTTATAGTAGTCTGACCTAAGTTTGACTGCAAAGCGTTGAACATACAATGCAATTAATTGTCATGCGCAAAAGGATGCCCGAATGCCGACATCACGTACGTACCACTTGGAAAACATAGGCATAGATGGGAGAGTAACTTTAAAATGTGGATTTAAAGAACTGTATGGGGGATGCGGACGAGTTGAATTGGATCAGGATAGGAACAAGTGGCGTGCCCTTGTGAAAGCGGTAATGACTCTGTGGGTTCCATAAAATTCAGGGAATTTCTTGCCAAGCTGAGGAGCTTTTAACCCTGAAGAAGGAGTTTTACATACATAGCTTGCTTACTTACTTATTACTTACTTACCTACTAACTTACTCAGTGCAGAAACCGCGCAGGTTTGAGATCAGCACTGTCACAGGGACCAGGGGAGTACTATTACTTGCTGTGTCGTCTCACCTAATGAAGGCAACAGAAGGAGAATCATAAACTTTCCGATTAAAATCTGGGGCGATGGAAAATGATAAAAAATAAGTCAAAAAGACTTACACACCGTCTTGCGGAACATTAAGATTTTTATTTTGTGAGTGATAACAAATGTTTTAGGCCTATTCATACAGGTCACCAGGTACAAAAATAATTGTGTATGTTTACGTTGTAAATACAAAAGGACAAGATGAAAGATTCTGGACTGAATGATAGCAGGTATTCCCCGCACCTAATGTGCTCCTAATTTCTTTTTGTGCCCAATTTTTATCTCTGTGTCATTCCCAGATAATGTAACTTTGCCACATTTTTAAAGAACTCATGGTGTTGGTCACTCATCCGCATCCTGCCCTGAGGTTAAAGAAAGAGTATACCTAAGCTATTCCTCTACTTCCCCACTAGGCCTTCATGGCTTGTTCTAGGGTAAACTTTATTTTTACCGTTTATAAGCTGTTTATATATTCTGATATTTTCCTCCTTTTATTGACGTGACGTGCACATGTACTTAAGTTTTCTCATTACTTAATTCTACAACAACGTCCGTACTATCGACTTATACAGTTCCTGTGTTCTTCTTCATAGTGTTTATGTTTTCATGGAATAAATTAGCATCATTAGCATCGACCGGTAATTTAAATGCCCCATTTATTTTTTTTCTGTAATGACGCTGTCAGTTGCTCAGACTGTATAGTGTTCACGGCAGGATGATTGTGATTGATGGTTTTGGAAGATTATGGACGGAAACGGTCGCCTTATAATCATGGCGATGTCCCGAATTGTCCCGGAGTAACTGAGGTAAGTCATAAACAGCCTCAATCAAGATAGCCGGATTCGAACCGGGAACCATCCTCGTGGCCTGTATCATTCCTACTAAAAGCAGTTCATTTCGAGACTAACTGAACGATCTTCAGGTTCTTCTCCAGAAGAATTCTGTTCAGTGCGAAGGATCTTAGCGATCCGTGGAGAAAATTAAGAAACGTTTCCATTATAAGCCTCGTTGTGACTCTTAGAGCTTTGAAGCCTGAATTTCATTGGTATTCAGTCTGCGTTTCGCGGATCTCTGGGGTTTCATGAGCAACTTCCAAGGATTCCGCAAACACGTTTCCCTTGTAAAGAAGTCAGCAAATGTAAATTTGATTTTAGTCGCTTTTTTTTAAATTTCCTTTGCGTTTTTATGAAGAATCGGCGTTGGGTTATTTCAAGGATAAATCATCAAAAATACAATTCCACTTTTCATAGATTTTTATAGGTTTTTAAATGTTTTAGTTCATTTTTCTACCCAAAAATAACTTTACAACGGTTACGTGAAATTTAAGATTTAATTACAAGGGTTTCACAGACATTACGAGTTTGAATACAACTTATCCAGATAATAGATAAAAATTCAGTTCCTACCTCACAGAAAACACTCTGCGTCTCCATTACGAACACCAACTAGTTAATGCTGTTTATTTTCAGAATCATATGAAACATATAAATACATTCATGGGCAAAGTGCAGAATTTGTAATTTTAAATAAGGTGGTACGTATAGTGCCCGTGCAGAAATATACGTTTACTTTGTACAGTACTGCGGCTATGTAAAACATCTGTAGTCGGACTGCTGTAGAACTGAGATTTATGCCAGTCCACAGTGTCGGGAACGACCGCCGGGTGTCGTGACGTCACGACCGTACCATAACCCCATCATATGGAGGTTAATTAATCAAGCATTAAAACTTGTTTCGAGACGGGCGGAAGTGGTTTTCTGAACACTGCACAACCTATTACCAGCTGCCGAAGTGGAGAAGGAAATACTGTGCAGCCTGACCTCCCCAGAGAGAAGCAGAATTAACTGCTCATGACAGTCTCAGTAAACGTGAAGCTTTGGCGGCAGAACTAAAACAGGCAATGCGCCCTGAGTTGAAAAGTTTTAAAGGCCTAGGAATTTGAATTCTGTCGCTGTTCCGTTACCATACAACAAGCCGTTCTTATAGTTACTGATGGGTACGCTAGGTGGCAGTGACTGCCGAAAGCAATCTGGCATGACGTGTCTGATATATAAGAATCGGATCAGTGGACGAGTTAAGGGCAAGTGAAGACGTCTCTGTGCCCACCATGAAGGCGTATGGCGGCGTGGAGGTTTATCGCCAACATTCATAAGCTGTGCCCTCTAGATGGAGATGATTGGGCTTCATAATCCGGCCGCTTAACCATCGGGAAATCGGTTGAATGGTTTTCTGTGGCAAACATAGCAAGAGATGGGAATTGTCAAGCTTGCGTAGACGTTTATATTGTATGTACATAATTAATTAATAAACAATTCCAAGATTGGCAAAATTCCCCCATTTTTTGGAACGATAGAAACAAATCAAAATCACATTTAAATGTAGGCGTTAACTACAGACTGAATCCGGAAATGCTTATCCCACTCGGTCCCCTATTAGAACCAAGAAGATCAAAATTATAATTTTGCATTAAGATTACCCTGTTATGGGATGTGAGGCCGTATGTTTTGGTACATAGTTGCTACGTTCTTCGAAACCTGGTGCCTTCATATTTAGAGTAGAAAAATAAACTCTTTATTCTGAATTTCGAGGTAACACTTTCTGAAACGTCGCTACTTAACATAGTAGCAAAGTACACTCCGTCACCTTTGAACAGTGTAATCTCATTACTCACTGTTGTGAGGACGTCATATGATTTTGAATGTTGTTCGTTGAAATTTTTTTTAAACAAATAAATTATATTCAGCGTGTTTAAGAACTGACTGCTGAGAGGATAATGACATAAAAGACAGGAAATGACGGGAAGCTGAAAAAAAAAAATTGTAGAATGAGAAACTTCGTAATATTTGTTTTCAGCTGAATTTTATGAGGGTGGTGAAATCAAGGAGGATAAGGTGGGTGGAGAAAGTAGCATGCACAGTATAAAAGCCAATCGCATACAGAAGCTGAGTCGAAAATCTGAAGGGGCGAAAATCAGTGGTTAGACATAGGCATAGAAGGCAGGATATTAAAATGAGTTTGAAAGGAACAGGGCGTGTACTGAACTCAACTGAAACATGACAGGGATCGACATAGTGCTCTGGCCTGGCAAAGAATGCGTCTGGGCCGTGTAGATGAGCGTAATTACGCCTCGTGTTTGCACACACCAACACAAGAAAAACCCATGATTTTCTTCATGAGTGCCAGATTGTCTGGGTGTGTCATGTTGTCCTTCAGATTATATGAGACACAAAGCCCCCACGCTTATTGACCCCAGGTCAGGATCACACACAGCCTAGTTCAGTTCGCTTAATGTTTTGTCCCGTTTTAATGGGATGTTCAAACCCACATGCATAATATCTGCATGTTCCAGCAGCGGACGTGTGTATTGCATCGCAATGGATTCACAAATTGCCTGTGACGTATAGGCAACACCGTTACCTTACAGTACAACTACATTATTTGTGCTACAATTTAACACCGTGAATCATAACATTCATTGAAATAATATATCAAGACCCACTTCCTACCCCACAGTGAATACACTATTTCCGCATCACAAAAACCAAACGGAAATAATCCCTGTTTACTGTAAGAATCGCATAAAGCTTATCCATACACTGTGAGCCAAAGTGCAGTTTTACAATTTTAAAGGAGGTGGCATATACAGTTGCCACCATACATTAAAGAATTGAATCCCATTAGAGAACCGGCGACAATTTGAAGACCCATGCCCACGGTAAGCTTTTCCACTGAGTCATGTCGCTTTGAAGCCTAACGTTAAGCAAAACAATGATAAAAGTGCAGTTCGTACCTCACAGAGAACACAGTCCGTTAATGATGTTTAGCAAAATAATTGCTGGTTATTGTGAGAATCACGGAAATCATACAAATGCAGTCTGTTCAAAATGCAGATCTTTGAATGTAGTGGTGCATATGTTTATCACTGTGCTGTAAATGGGCAGACAACTTTTATTTACCCTAAAATGGTGTGAACAAAGTACTTAAGGACAGCGACGTGTGAGGCTTCATTGCGATGTTGCTTCTGTTGCGACGCCACATCGATTGGAGAATTGTGACCGAAGCTTCGGAGGATCTTGCTGTCTCCATCTTCAAGGCTAATACAGTGCAAGATATTCTTCGATTCTCTGCTTTTGAAACGTCGCTAACTGTTTACCAAGCACCATATCATATCGCCAAGCTTGAATACTCTGCTTCAAGACTGTGTCATAATGTCGTATTCCTTCGGTTATTAATGCGCACTTTCAAAAAAATATGATTTTCTCCGCTGCAGTAGAAGACTTCACAAGGCTCTGTTTTCTGTTGCCCTAGAAATCATATCACGTATGTGTCCTCTTGCATGGCCATTGTATGTTACGAAGCTTCAGATACTAGAAGCAGACATCATATCATCTAGTAGGCGGTGAACTTTTGTTCCTATCTCAGATCATAAATCACGAGAGCCGTGATCATCACTCACCTCGCCGTACTAATGGGCTTCACTTACAATCGCTGTCTTCTTTATGGCGATAACTACCTGATACCTTTGCCCTTTAGTTTCCACCACTACCAAAGGATGTCGCACTCGCATGAGTAATAGCGATGAAACACGAAAGACTTGACCTATTAAGGAGACCATCGGGTATGTCCGTGCCTGGTGGTAGGATCGTATGTGGTCCAGTGAGAAAGTGGACACGACTGAAGGCGGTCCTAACCGCGATTCATATTCACATTTAATTGAGAGTTATTGTGACTTATATTCTGCGATCCGTAGTACCCGGTTATCTATGCGCGGGCGAGTTTAACCCTGTAGAGCAAGGTGGTCACTAAAAGTACCGCCTGCTTTAACAATCGCACTATTTCCGTTCTGCCAACACAGGATTTTATATTTCTTATGCTTCTTACCGCAAACAGTTATTGTTTCCCTAAACAGAATTGATCGATTAACCTCTGTACTCAGAAAACGTGGTGTATATTATTTTGATGTCGGCAGAAAAGTGAGTAGCGGAATACTTAAAAATACCCGAGCACAACAGCTGTGAATTGCACATACTGGGCCGGTACTCTGTTGAACGCTCAGTTCAGACTACGTACTTAGCATTGCTATGTGTGTATTAAACGCGCAGTCGCCACGCTGCCTCAGTTAGTATATACTCGTATACATCGACTGTTCTGGGGCGCTCGAGATGTAACAAACGAAAACCGAGAGTTTCTCTGAAACTGTAACCGATCTACATAAATGTAATATTCCACAAGACTGGACAGCATCGCTTTGGCAAACCAAAATATCGGATGAACCCAGTATCTGGATGACGGCAGCTGTGTGTTATGTGGTCGCAACTAAACGTTCAACCAGTGTAGTTTTATTCATTTATTTGTGGTTTATTAGAGTCAGGAGAGACGCTGAGCCAGCCGAGATTTGAACCGAACAGAAATGGGAACTGTTACCGCTTGAGCCAAACTATTTGGTCACTCATATTGTGGAGAGTTTACAAACTACCTTACCTTCACAAGTGTTAGAATTTAAGCATTGTTGTCATAGGCATGTGATCCGAGGCTTCACACTCGGTTACACACGCTAATTAAGTCGCTCTTTGCTGGCTACTACCCAATAGCTTCACCTTTCTGAGACGCACAAAATCTACATGCCATCAACAAAATCACTATTTCGAAACCCGCTCATGACGTAATGACATGGCCGTTCCTCCTACATTTCGGTGTGTGGTGTTCTGATCCATCCAGTAATCCTACCTCAAACCCAGGCCTGTAGCATGTTGTGATTTACAAGTTAACCGCCATTTATGGATACCAAAGTTTTATTCCTGTTTATCTGTGGGGCCCGCCCACCTAGTCTGCTATCCAGTGGGTACCGTGGGCTCTTTGTTCCCGAACAAAGTAGCCGGGGCGTGAAGCTAATCACTCCCCTGCTTCTGCTGCCTGGGGTAAAAAAATCGTGGAACTAGACTTACTTCCTCCCGTACAAAAATAGTGGCGTGCTGCAATTTAGTATGGGGCACGACAACTTTTTTCTTGTTGTTTCATCATAAACCAGTTTCAAAATAAAACAGTCGCAGAGGAAAACAGCAAACACGATTTATACAACGTCTGTTATAAAACTATGGAAGTTTATTCTCATCTCACAGATATGTGTCTTAACTACAATACAGTGTTGTGAGGTTAATCGGTATGTAATTCCAGGCTGCGTGAACACAACTGCAAAGTTTTGTGTGGCGCAATAAGACAGTCGACGGAATGGTGGCGGTTCAGTTGGTGTGAATGTCAAGTATGAACCATGAAAATGAACAAGCGGTACAAATTAAAATAAAACACATGATACGTTATGCCATGACTTTTGTCGTCCGCACGAGGACACCATTTTGCTGTATCATTACAGTTCGATGATCGGCTTTAGTACTACACTCACGTTCAGAACAGACAGATTGCCGCATTGTCTACAGGCACGGTATAACGCTTGTGTCGTGTTGGCTCTGGACATGTTTCGGCTTGCAGTGCTGCCACCTTGAGGCCATTACAGCTAAAACATACAGTCGCTAATTGTTTGTGAGCTTTAGTTGCAGTCTTCTCCTCTCTGCTACACAATCTGCTATAAGGAACATAATTGTTACTTTTTGCTTACGTAAAATGTCACACTAACTATACGCACTGCCTATTTCAACATTAAAACCCTCTTAATTTCACCCACACATTGTACATGTGTTTCATATGATTCTTACATCAAACGGCGATTCACTGGTTGTCTCTGTAATGGAAACACAACGTGTCAGTTGTCAGTAACTGAATTTGGGCCTTTGTATTAAAGCTTTGGAACCCGAAATTTATCTCAATACGAGTAGTGTTTACAGATCTGTTGTTACCTTACCGCAAACACCGTGTCTCCATTACAAAAACCAACCGGTTATTGATGTTTAAGGAAACGATCGCTGCTTGTGAGAAACTGTGAGACACATAAATACACTGTGATGGTAAGGTGCACTTTCGTACTAAAATAAATAGTACTTTGTTACTACTGTGCTTTCAAGGAATTTGGGTGCAATCTTTTTGATACAATAACAACAAAATGCATAATATAACAATACATAATTTTCAGGTGAGGCATCCCCGTCGTGTTGTTAAACGGTAATGTAGGTATATAAATTGCAAAATACGTAGTCTAACACAACTTAGTTAATGGTTATTATTAGGATTAATGGTATAATAATGTAAAATATACCATTAATCCTAATAATAACCATTAATTGAGTTGTGTTAGACTATATATTTTGCAGTTTATTTACCTACATTACTGGCAATAAATAATTTTACAAGTATAAACATTATATAAGGAGTAAAATGATAGTTATTTTATTCCTTATATAATATGTAAACTCTTATAAAAATGCATGTTATTAATACTTTGTACTCATTGTTTTGATGTTAATTTCCAAGGTAAATGTAATCCAACAGTGCTGTTCTAATCATTTGGATTATTTCTTCACATTTCTGCTCCTATCGTGCATTCCAGGACATCCACATACATCACGTATTATTTTATTAATGTAATTAATATCTTATACATGTTTTATCGATATTTTCTCCCTGAAGATGATTCTCAAAGAATCGAAACACGTTAGAGTTGTAAAATTTTAATTGTAAAATTATATATTGCAATATTGTGCACCTGGTTGGTTATTGTATCAAAAATTGTCATTTAATGCTCGGAAATAAATACCATAAGATTTAACTACAATATTTGTCTCATGGAAATCTGACACACGATAATGTCTCACTCACGCAGGAAGCCTATGGACAGTGTTCTGATCCCTTGTTTCGTACGGAAAATTAATTGACATGCGGTACCTAATTTGATATTATATTGGCAGTCTGGCGGTGTCGCTCATTATTACTTTGCAGTAAAAGTAGTTTTACCAAATACGTAGCTTCTGGCCAGCAGTGTAGCCACGTAATATTCTCGGTGGCCAGTTCGCTCACGTCAGTTAAGTTACTAACTTGTCCCCTGTGCATGGAGATAAACATCAACGACGCAGCTCTTTTTATAATGGACATTCATTTATTATTCCACAGCCTCCTATTATAGGCATGGCAGACAGCAGCAACGTGTGACAGATAAGCATCTCGACAAGGAACACTGGGCAATTTGAAATTGGTAGTCATTTGTTTCCGTAAAATGACCTCGATCTAAAAGGTATATTATAATAGTTCCAGTAACCTGGATGTGTGCATTGCATTTAATGCTCCACTAGATGCCATTATTTTTGTGGTATACAAATTGGAATCAGAGATAAACTTTTGAGGAATGTTTCTGGATATTCCTGCTTTCTTATTTGTGATTTATTTAAAGACATTTTTAGTAAGTCAAGTTTGCAAAGTGTCGAACGGTAGGACTGTTCAGTGGTTAGAACACCTGTTTCGTTTTCTGGCGATCTAGGATAAAAAGCTGATAGAAGAGTCGTAATTGTAACTGAGGTTTGCCGTGGTTTTTCTCTGTTCCGACAAGTGAATATGGGATACTGCCTTTTTTTTAAGCTTCTTCCCACATCCACCATCATTTGACGTGAGACGGAGAGAAGATGGTTCTGTGTGTGGTGTGTGTGTGTGTGTGTGTGTGTGTGTGTGTGTGTGCGCGCGCGTGTGTGTTGGTGTGTGTGAGAGAGAGAGAGAGAGACTGTATTCGGTACAGGGAGACAAGACATTCAAATGCTCAGTTACCCGCTCTTCCTTATGGCAGCTCGGAGAAGATGTAAACGCGCAAGAAATTTGAGTAGCTACTTTATTAAAGGACGGAATTCCGATGCTAACATTTGGAGAGCTACATTAGGGCCGTATTCGGATACAAGTTTAATATTCAGATTGGTAGGCCTGAATTAGGGTTTCTTTATAGTTGCAGCTAATTGTTTTTATCGCGGACCCATTAGAGGACACCAAAGATATTACGAAGTTTATTACATATTATTACTAATACCTACGGTAGCTGCGGCTTTTAAAACGATGTGCCAGTCATGCTGCGGAGCAGGGGTGTCAAGCTCAAACCGAAAGCGGGCCGATTCAAAATATTATGGCGGGATACACATTTTTTCGGCCTAGAATGTTAACTGTCTTGTTTTAATATGAACGCTGTATTAAGAAATCTCCATTATTATTATTATTGTTATTATTATTATTATTATTATTATTTCAATATTTTATTTCATTCAAAGTATTGGATGGTGTCTCTTCAGTAATGTATGTTGTACCTTACGCCTCCCAGTACCTTCATGCTAACATATCCGTCCATACCAAAATCCGTTCATTGAATTATTATGGAAAACCTTTTGGATTCCATGTTAAAAATGATCAGACTATTAAGTGGTAAAATCTTACTTCAGCTGATGTGTAGATTTGTTGGAGACTTGGCGTCATTTTGAACGAGAGAGGATTTCTGTTCTTGTCGTCACACTGCCGGAAACCGCTGTCATGAGAGGCTTCAAGTGTCCGTCTGTCAAAGGAGATCGGCTTGTCATCTTTGTATGGTTCACAAGGTACAAGAAAAGGTTCGCACACATAAGTGCTGCCGATCGTCGCAGTCATTCTGAACCCAAACAATCTGAGCACAGGAAACTTTTCTTTTAGGCAAATGGAAATAAAAGTACTGCAATTTGTTTCAGAAAACTTCTGGTTAAGATTACTATTATAATTAAAATTAGTTAACTCTATTTACAGATTTTCTGACGCCCTCATTGTCTGCTGTCAATGATACAGCAAACAACAGAAATTCTGGTTCCATAATTTTGAACGCTATCGTTCTCGAACCCTTTTCGAAACAAAAGAATCGACTGGGAATATTCTTGAATATGCTCAGGGTAGAGAGTGTCTAGATATTTGAAGTGTGGAAAGTGAACAGGATTGTGAAGTCATAGTTGGTTTCCCGCAGTCGAAGCTTGGTTTTAAAAGCATCTCGGTAAGAAGCTTGTCTTTTTTCTGTAGCTTTTTGTTCAAAATGCAGTAACACACATCTGAAACGCTATATCGCCAATCTAAGATGGGTTACTCATCCTTTAGCGCACACTTCTTTCAATATTTCAACCCTACTTTTGCTTGAATAATTTCATCTATTTCAACAAATAAAAGAGTCGTTTTTTTAGTTTATATTCTCTTAGCTTCCCTTCAAGAACGCGACATTTGTCTTTTTGTAAAATTTTGTGATACCGGATGAAATTGTATTATTTTGGAGCTGATCGCGCTTTCAGCAAATTATGCAAACAGTTTTATAACACGCTTCGCCAAAATATTATACTAATGGAGAAAACAACTATATACCTAGCGAAGAAGGAGTGTAAATGAAAACCGCTTTGGGAAGGATGTATACTTTTTGGGCCACCCTATAGGGCGCACTTGTAAGGCTTCCCACAGACCCCATCCCCCTGTAGTGCCCCACAAGGCAGCCCGTGTTTCCAGCTTGGCGCTTTGCGCATCATATCAACTTTGGTTAGCATTTCCTAACCTAACCTAACCAGTTCAAGGACAGCGCTTTAAAAGGGAAGCAAAGTGCAGCGCGGTGTTGGGCGGAGGGCTACAGTCGGGGGACACTAAACACTGACCGAGACTTTCACTTAAATGTAGCGGATGTTTTGACGTCTTAACTGGAATCGGAGATGTTGAGAACCTTCATGGAGCAGAGCTCTGCTTCAGAAGGCACAGTCTCTTATCTGGTCATGAGATATTTCCACTTACGGAGTCCGAAGAATTCATGACCGTCAATTAACAAGAGCCCACAACGCGACTGTTTCGAAAGCTTCTAGTATCCTACGCATATTTAATGTCCACATTAACATTCCCCTACCACCCACGCTTAGATTTTACATCTATGGTTTGGAAGCAGAGTTTTCTCCCTACATCTTATCTCTTCCATTGTGTTACATTTTCTTGACATAACTTACTGCATGAAGCAGAGTCCTTCTTGAGAAGACTGGCTTGTCGGAAATTACTGTTTTTTAGATGGAACCCAAATATTCATTACAGCGATCGCAACAGCCCTCAATGATCCCTGTTCTGAATCCTGTCCGCTGCCCCCCCCCCCGCCCACCTTTTTAAGATTCGTTTTGATAACATCCTCCCGTCTACGGACAGTGAATTACTGATAAGATAAAGTGCTGATTTATTTAATGACTTTTTCAGATGTCTAGGCTATGTAGCATCCAATGAAAGGATGATCTGCAAATAATATGCTAAGAAGTGGTCGCTGCCAATGTTAGAACACGTTATGTATATGTGTGTGTATGTGTTTGGGGGGTGGTTAAATTACAAAGACCGGTGTTGGGGCATACTGAAACTGGGGACCTCCCAATTGCGAGGCAAGATTACTGACAACTGGATAACGAACTTTGGTAATTTATTATACGAGCAACGTTGTGGGGGCGCCTGATACGCTACGAGTCAGGTTTTCAGGTAAAAATTACTAAACGTCCCTTCTTTGCTGATCCAACAGAGGCTAGTTTAGTAGAAACTACAGGCAAAATAAGCGTTCTATACCTCTGGGTTACGTTATTGGATATCGCTTTCACATTCCGAGCTCCGAGATTGTACGAATAGTACTTTTATTCTCGATATACTTTCCACAGAATTCGTGTCGAAATTTGTACAATTGGCATCTTGCTAGCATTAGGATAAGATTTATCTATGTTACGGTATGTCGTCGTTCCAGTGTGCAGCGCAAATGAACATAAATTTGCATACGTTTACATAAAATGAAGGCCAGTATGTTAATACCATTGCGGTGTGTATTTGGCTCCACAAGCGCCATAAAACAGCAACTGCAGTGTCCCCTGCATCCTTAGAGCATCCTTGCTGTCAGGTGACAACTTGCATTTTAGCAGTCACTTTCCTGTGTCGATTACGGCCTCTTTACAACAAGCACGTGTGTGGCGCCACAAATTGGAGCGCGATTTATAGAACCGTTTGTTACAATGAGCGCGTTTCCGTGCAGAAACGCTTCAAAAATTGAAGCTCTAAAATCGCTACCGGTCGCTTGTCCCTAGGACCAGGAGAGCAACAACTCTGACGCGCCACAGCTACCGATACAATGTCGCTTATGGTGTTTTTTCCACGAAAATATTCAGTAGCGCCACTTCCTCCAATAGCCTGCATCTGAGTGGTTAGCTATTCATTCTGAGGGTAGTTATTTCTATTTAATGAATTATAACTTTGACACGGAACTGTGTACTAACGAAACTGAATCCCGTCCATGTATATGGGAGTCTAGGGTGGCATCGCACTTTTTTAGGGTGGGAAATACAACGTTGTAGGAAAGTTTGTGTTCAAAAATATTTGAGGATTTTGAGACGGAAAAGTTAGCGAAAAAAATAAACTTAGTGTGTATATTTTACATGACATAAAATTATTACTTAAGTAAATTAAATAGTTTAATAAGACCAGGCCTTTCAAACAATTTTACTTTCAAAATAGTCAGTAGGGTTACACGTTAAAACAAGCCCAAAAGTGCATTGTTCACGCCAGTTAGGTCTGTACTTCAACATATTGCCAGCACACTTCTCCGTTACTGCTCACAGCGCGAAGGCACTCTTAACGTAATTTGCACCAACCTGCTTCTTGAGGCATTGAAACTGCTGTGTTCACCAGGCTATACATAAAGATACGGTCAAAATTATTGCCATCTTTTTTACGAGCGAAATTATAAAGTACGTAACAAGCCTTCTACAAAATCAGTGGACACATTTTGAGGCGTCTGTAAAGTTCGCCTCGTACTGGATGGTATGCTGAATGTGCGCTCGATAAATCGCCTTGCTCGACATAGGCGGTAATTTTTTTTTAAGACGATTCTTTCCTCCGTATGGCCGTAAGATTTTCATCGATAATCCAAATGCTTCATCTCCGACGAACAAATGAAGAAGAGATGGGTGGAATATGCCGTACAGTGGCTTTCCTGGAGGAATGTTCAAAGCATATTCGTGAATTCTTTTCCTCAGTTCCGAGGCCTTGAAAATGCTTGAATCTGAACACTTCCCATATGATCCAACGTCTAAAAATATAAAACAATATTTCGAAACAGCAACTGGCAACAAAGCTATTGCAAAGAATTTCTTATTATATGGATGTGCTTTCCATCTAGACATCCTAGAGAGTAAGGAAAATTGGCGTAATGTTTAAAATTATGAGATATTTTCTTCCACTCTTCTTCGGATTGTAGAAGCAGGCATACATTTATAAGTTCCTCTTCAAAATTAATTCCAAAACTGGAGCTGAAATGGGGGACAAGGGTTCGCAGAAGCTCTTGGAAAATGGTTCTCCTCAGACGCGCTACAGCTGGAGGCGCTAATAATACACTCTTGGAAAAGGGCGCTAAGCAATTCCGTTTGTGGCGCCACCCGTTGTTTGACGCAGTGACAGACGTGACAGATTGAGTGCTGCTGAGCGCTATTCTTCGGGGATTTTCTTAAGATGCTGAAATAATGGGTGACTTATTCATTATATGTGTTCAGGTGTTTAAAAATTGTTATGAAAACTCTAACGTAGAATAACAGATAAGCGAAATACACGGAGAAGTATTGCGCCGTCTTTGAGAGAAGCTCATGAAGTTTGAAGTTTGAATAGAACGTAATTTTTGTTCTTCCGCCAGTGCCAGTGGTCTGTTTGAGAAAGTAAGTTACCACGTAAGGCAACATTTCTTGTGTCGCGGAAGATAAGGGGAAACAAAGTGTAAACATTTGGGTTTCAAGACGCTTATGGAAACACATTAGAGATAATCTAAAAGGGAATGTTTGGTGTGGGCTGTTATAGGGTCGTAAAATAGAGCCTGTCAGAGGAGAGAAAGGTGCAACAATTGCAGCTGTGCTTGTTAAAATGCTGCACGCACGTACAAAGACACGGTACATCAATCTGACCTTTCACATGTAAAAAATGAAAACTGTGTTGCACGTGTTGAAGGGGGTGGGATACACAGAGTGAAGCGGAAAGCGAACGACTCTGTGCTAGTCGCAGTGCGTGTGACTAGAAGGGGTGTTTCTTTCGAAGTCATCGAAGAAGCTTTTACTTTTGGAAGACACAGCTTTCGAACTTCAGTATTTTGCTGAAAATAGCTTCGGCTGCAAGAATTCAGTGCTCGTAGGAGTTCATTTGCAGAGTTTAATCACTTATAGAAAAATGCACATAAATTTAGTGAAAACTTTCTGAATACCTACGGATGTCAACAGCCACATATGATCTTCTGCTTGAAAAACTAAAGGATAATCACTCATGAAAGGAAACAAACTTCCGGAAAGCAACGCCTGCTGAAGAACAATTGGTTCTATCTCTGAAATAAGGAAAAATAATAAATTACTGATGTAAATTATGGCAATTATAAACCAGACGCCGGGGAATTACCCTAAAGAAAATTTACTATGATGTAAATGGTTTATTTTATAATTTATTATTATTATTATTATTATTATTATTATTATTATTATTATTATTATTATTATTATTATTATTATTGAGTTAAGCCACCTCACACACATTTGTTGGAGCTACCAACCGATTAACACCGGGTCGTTCCCTCTGTTTTCGCCACTTGTGTTAAGAAATTTCATTTAACCACATTTAAGACTTGCAGTCCCAGTCATTGTAAGCCACGTCAACCATCTGCTATTGAATATTGGGTGCACTGGCTGAAAAAGCTGGAATACTTGTGGCATTTTCCATTTTTTCGAGTTCCTGACTTAATAATTCTCGAAATTTTGAGCGCGATCGAATTCTTCTTATGCGAGGAAGAGACTTTTTATGCTGCAGCTTACTTTTCACGTGCAATAAATCGCCATATTTTCTCAGCTGTTCTTTTTTGTCCAACTTCTACTTCTCAAGAGCGATTATTTTTAAAATTTTTCTTAATAATGCTTTCAGTTTCTTGGCGTAGCGTTTTGTTTTTGGGTGCTGATAACTCCGGAGTTGACGCACTAGAGCTTAGAAGGGGTGACTGAGGCTCATATTCTGTTCCAGGCAGTTGTGAATCATCAGCCTCATGAACGGTAACTTCGCACTTCGGGTTCTGATGGTATGTCTCCTCACTTGAGTTGAAACAACTTGTTCCCGATTGCAGACTATCTTTAAGAAACAACATGACCGTAAAATGTGGCCATGAGCTAGTCATTGTCGCTTCGTCAGTCCCACTGTCTTTATTTTGGCTTCTCTAATTCTCTTAGCTCTTGTCTATTGTAATTTATGAAGCTCTTCGATCTCGATTTTACATTTTTTACTGACATGTGTAATACACAAAAACTGTTATTAATAACATGCAGTGATTTTTATATGTCGGTCTAGGCAGAGTTAATGTAGTAATTTCCACTCAATGGATGGTTTTTGTATTCTGTCAAATTCTTTAACTACTTTATCCGTATAGTCGCTGTAATCAACATACTGATAATAAACTAAGCGCTGTTTTAGCTGTAACTCCAAATTCAATTATAGGTCTAATAAAAAATTATTTTGTGTACATGTTAGTTTATTTGCTACTGGTGAATCATTCATTACTGTAACGCTGCCTTTTCAAATGGGCAAGACAGCCGTGTCAGAAATGGTCAAAGACACTTGAAATGTGGTATGGTATCTTCCCAGAGACGAATATTGACCTACCCCGAAACTGACTTACCCCAACGGCAGAAATGTGGATTAATATAGATGAGAACTGTGCGAACAGGTGGAATTTCCTTTACTGTATTTGGTGCGTAGATGGCAAAAACACTGAAATTAAATTCCCTGCTCGAAGTGGTTCAAAGTTTTATGATTAAAAACAGTTCTTCTCAGTCTTGCTACATGTAGCTGTTGATAGCAAGTGCAGACTGAGTACCGTCAACATAGGGGCTGTGGGCTGTCAAATGGACGCCCAAGTCCCGAACCTCTTCCTTGTACAGGTTATTGGAAAGAATAGAACCGAATATTCCACGGGATTTAGAGCTACCTGGCACCATTTCAAAAGTGCCATTCTTATTGCTAGGAGACGAAGAATATCCATTGTTTCATTATTTGATGACGCTCTACCCAGAAAGAAACTTAGACGACAGGAAACATGTTTTAGTTAATGGTTGTCTAGGGCTCGAAGAAGTGTAGAATTTGCTTTTGACATAATTTGTGTTAAATGACGAATTTTGCTTAAAACGATGGACACACGAGTTCAACGCAACTTCAACTGCCAAAGCTGTATGCATCCTTCATAATAAGTCACAACAATTAAGGTGACTCTGTGTCAAGCAAAGGCATATTGTGGTGTTGTAATTTTATCATGGCACAGATCCGACACTGGTATAATTCAGAAATATTTGCCTGACCCTTTGGGCACGAGGTGAGAAAAGATGCTGTGCTGGCTGAGATTGTGCTTTCTTTCTCTCTCTACTTAAGCACTTTGAGTCCAGTCATTCTTGTTCCTGCACAGATTTATGAGGGATAAATACTTCTTTGACAAATGAAGTTGCAGTGAATTCGGGCATCTCTGTATGGATTATTACAATTTGCAGATGAACCCCTACATTCACTGACTGAATTCATGCACCCAACACGAATCAGCAGAAAAAATCAAGCTTGAAAGCTGTTTTCCAATGGTAAAAGCCCCTTTGATGACTTGATACAGACATTCCTTCTTGTCACACGCATTGCGAGTAGCACATTACGCTCGATGTGCGATGCTGACAGTTACCCGCTTCCAACTACACTCCGAGCGTTCCGCCAGGCACCTGCTACCCTTTAACGTACAAGTAACATGCTTGCAGTGCGGCCGTACCCTTAAAGCAGTTTATAAGTAATGCGGTAAAATTTTTGAATTGCAATTCTGATCCTTATTCCAGATTTTTAAGATGGAATGTGTAAACTTTATTTTCGTGATGTGGATGTTACTCTTTGTTTCAACTTTCAGATTAAGAGAAGCAATTAGGCTATATCCTGGACGAAGAACGACTACTGCTTTTGCATGCTTGTAAATTTATGGCAGGTACGTCATGTATTTATTGTTTCAGTTCCAGAAATGTGTTGATATTAAGTAACTTGTATCGATAAATAAAAAACATTCCAAATGCTTAAATAAATATTCTAACAAAGCATAATAGGTCACTGGAACGGTTTGTCAATAGGAGTGGCAGACTGCATAAAAAATGGAAATGTCAGTACTTGTAGAATAATAGTTCCTTAAGACAGTCGGGGCTCAATCGCGCACGCATCAGCGGTTCTTGTAATAATGTGGATGGAGCATGCGGGGGAAATGTTAATCATTTAAAGTGCAGTGCTAAATATATACCATAGGGTATAACGTTAGGTTACTCTGCTCTTTTCTTACACAATGTGTTTATGTGTTTCACATGACTCTCAAAATAAACAATGATTATTTCATTAAACAGAAATAACCGTTGGTTTTTATAATAGAGACGGAATGTTTTCTCTGTGAAGTAGGAACTGAAAACTCCCATACTGTTTGCATTAATTGCTGGCTTCAGAGGCTTAAATAATGATTGCGCATTATTTTTCATGCGTGGGCCGGGGTAGCCTAGTCGGTATAGCGACTCGCTACTGGCTGGAAAGTCCGGGGATGAAATCCCGGTGGGGGATTGATTTTTCGCATCCGTCCAGAGCGGTTCTGGGGCCCACCCATCCTGTACAATGGGTGCAGGGTTTCTTTCAAGGGGGTAAAGCGGCAGGTGCGTGGCATTGACCACCCACCCCCGTGGCATTGACCACCCACCCCCGAGGTTAAAGACAGAGTAGAGCTATTTCTTATCCCGCCCCTGGACCTTCATGGCCTGTCCTTGCGTGACAAATAAATATTTTTCGTGTAGCTTGATTCCGTTTATTGCATCCGTGGATCTCCGTCTTGAAACATGCAATCAGATCAGTTTATATTTCGTTCCTTTTTCCTCCGTTTTTCCTCCGTTTTTCCTCCTTCATGTTTTCCTTCTTCTTCTTCTTCTTCTTCTTCTTCTTCTTCTTCTTCTTCTTCTTTTTTCATTTTTAGTGTTCTCGCAATCCTGCGAAGCTCCTATTAAACTTACTGCAGCCGATCGTCCGTATTTACGAATAAAATAACTACCACTAAAAGAATTTTCATGATATTACATATTAGGGAATTTTATTCAAATTTGTGGAGCCATTTGAATTTTAAGTCACATGGGACAAATTTAACGGTCACTTTACTTGAAGACCTGCGTCTCTGTTTGCGAGCACATTGAAATGTCCAACCTTAATTTTTCATCGGAGCGTAAAACAGAAGCTACAGAGAAGAATGTAAGACCCGTACGGTTCTCTGGAGTTTGACGATGGTGCGTTATAAGCCTAAACTGTTTCTTTTTGTTCTTTATCCGTCGTTGATTTATAACTAAAACGCAACGTTTCAGAAGCCGGTTGAGTCTCCGTCTGCAGGTGCGACCAACGAACCTAACAAGTGGGCCGCTGTGCATGTCACATCATCTTTTGAGCTACTGAGACCTAAAAACATAAAAGGACCATACACATTACTTAGTATCGATAATATTACATTTTTTATTAGTATCCTGGCCGGAGAAATTGTAAAAAGGACCAGTGAGTGACAGTAACTCTTTCTAAGGATCCACCAGATAGGTTCGTTTCCCCCATCTGAAGACGGCAGCACAGCCGGCTTCCGAAACATTGTGTTTTATTTACAAGTCGAAGGTGGATTAAGTCCAAAAAAAAATATTATTGCGGAATATGAGACACTTGCGGTTTTTGAGAAATGCCGATTTAACACAAGTGACGCTGCGGAAGCGCTTCCATGTCTGTACATTGATTACACGACATTCCGTAAGTTTCTTATTGTTTATAATTATTAAACAGCCCCTTCTGTAGCCTCAGATTATAGGTTTAAGTGTATGAACATGCAACATGTTTAATTAAGACGTAACCGTTATTCCTACATCATCGCTGTCTCTTTCGACGGGACTGAACAAAGCGATCGACAGCACCAGACTCATTAAGCTATTCGTATATCTTGCCTTAATTATTTTAATAATACTCTGATTACCGACACTCTCAAGTGCGTTCGGGTCGTAGGACGTTCTGTTTTAGTCGTTCTGCAGCTTTAGAGGCGGAACACGGTGAAGTGCCTGCCACCTCGTCACAGCTGCTGTGGTATCAGTCAACGGGACTTGTTATAGGCCGAACACGTCATAGAAAAGCCACTTTACTTGCCTTGACACGATGGCACAAAACGAAGCAATAAAAATAGAATAAAAAGGACAGAGAGGAAGTAAGAAAACCTTTCTATATCTCCACGCAATTTAATTTTCTTTCTGCGTTTCGACATGATGGCGGCATCCAGCTTCCTCTTATGGGCTCTTCAGTCTGTCTCCCTACTTCACCCACTCTGGCACAACCCGATTTGTTTTCTCGGAGCAATGATCGATGTCTTCTATTCGCTACGTTTCTGATTCGAGTCAAGACTTTTTTTCGCTCTCTATTTTCTCCCCTTTCAACCTTCTTTCTCTTTTCCCATATCTGCTCCTATTTCTCTCCTGAATTCTCTTTCAACACGACTCCCTCTGGCGAACGAAATTGTTTCCAAAGTATGGCCTATCTTCAGATGCCTTGTCATTGATCGCCTTCCTGGACTCTTCTCCTTGTTGAGAATAGTTCTGCCTTCTGCCACACGAGGCAGCACGTTACTGCTGTGTGGAATAATAAAGATGTCTGCTACTGCATTGCCAGCCGATAAATACTGTAACAAGATTCACGTGCCTTTTTATCTGCCCCGTAGTTAAAAGTCTTAAACGTCTGGATATAATGCAGCGTTAAGGGTTTATTTGCTAGGAATTAATGGGTGCTGAGACTGGAATTTTTTAGACTATATAACAATCTAGGTCCATCGTTCGTCGTCCTTCCCGGGAACCTGTGAGACGCCCACCCAGTCAAAGAAATACCCGTCTCTTGTACAACCGTTATGTTCATTATCGTATTCACAAGAGCGTGCACTGCTGCTTATCCCGAGCCAGATGAATCCACTCCACACCCAGACATCCCCTTTCCTCAGTTCGATCCATGTATTCTGTTATGCACTCGCCCAATCGAGCACCAAGGAAATGTACGCACAGCTCGACACCCGCTGTGTTGTGTTTCATTATATTAGGAAGCGTAACACTTTAAGGTAATGTGTACTGGATGTGAAGGTTGTATTGTGCATATCTGTATCATCTCTCGCTCCCATAAATATTTATCGAAATGAGCGTAAAAAAGCAAAGTACGTCTCCAAGTATAAAGTGCCTGTTATTGTTATCTGGTTTTAACCATAACTGCTGTGTATCGACAAATTTTAATGAAATTCTGTAACATAAACTGTTCGTGCAATTTCCAATTCTCAAATTGTTACATGAACAATGACGAGTGTCAGTGACGGCGCACCTGCGCCAAGCTGTGTCAGGTGCGTTTATATAATATAACGACCTCTGTATTTTGTGTGATGTAGGGGCGTGCGGTGTAACCCTTTTCATTTAGTCGTCTACAGTGAGCCTTTTTTTGGGGGG
>JGI20166J26741_11434474_pt1 | contig 27066 bp, 14 predicted proteins | sample TergutCu122P5_FD_26741 | JGI IMG/M metagenome (IMG submission 26741)
AAAATAATGATGCATGTATTTTAATTTTAGTAATTTATTGGAAGAAAACAGGATTGTTACATACCAAAATTAGCAACCATAATATAATTTATTCATCATAAAAAACCCAGAAAATCATTGTCACTGCCACTAAAATCATCTTCATGGTTATTTTCACTATCTCACGATAAAGATGTTGTATAGTAAATGTACAGGTATTTCTAAGTTTGGAAATAATACTTACCCTCGGCGCATAAGACGCAGGTCAAATTTAGGTCACATTTTTCGGGGAAAAAAAAAGTGTGTCTTATGGGCCGGGAAATACGGTAATTAAATTTTGTTGACAGCACATCAGTATCACATACCCATTTGCTAATTAATATGCAAGAATGAACGTATAAATTTTCTGAAAATATTGTATTGTCACTGGCATTTAATGTCTCATGGTCAGATTAATTTAGCCTTATGTTATTACTGCATTCAAAATGAAGTCAGAAATTGTTAAGTGATCACTTTTATCCATGATAACAGAATTGTAAATTTTCTTAACATTTTTTAGCATATGCTGGAGAGCTCTTGATTTTTATTGTATCTATTTTTATATTTACTATTTACTATATTTACCTACCACATACACCACTAAAATTTTTGTGTTGTATCTGTAAGAATTTTAACATGATTATGAACACCCATGTCACACAAATAATGCACATAATTAGTCATGATTATGTGATGCAGATACAAAATTTAAGCCGTGTGGAGTAGACTGGAAAGTCAAGTTCAGTGCTTTTTGGTCACATTTTGTGTGTTAATGGGGAATGCTTTATAATCATGTTCATGTGCTGAATTTCTGTGTTGCTTTTCATGTTTGCTAATTGTAGTGTGTAATCCACCTGCTTTCTTGTTTCTTGCTTAGCTGCCGTTGTTTAACTGTTTAGAGTGATGTCATACATAATAATGTTGTTTGCTACATAGAAGCTGGAATTTTAAAAAGTGTGTTCATATTATTGGAAGATGTAAGATGTTTAATGTACAGTATTTCGGCATTGCTGTTGAGGAAAAGTGCTTGTAATGTTTTATGTTATTGTCTGAAAATGGTGTTCTTTTAATGCTGATCCTTGTTTTTTGGTTTTGGTGCTGTGTAGAAGTGGGCTGTGTTGATAACATGCTGTCTCCATATTCTGGGTCAAAGACCTGACCCAGTAGACAGGGGGAGGATTCTGCAAATCTTCACCAACAAGTCCTGCTTCTGTATAGTGCCAACACCTAAAAATGTGATCAGTGTTTAACAGTGAACCACTGCGAGTGCTTAAAATCAGTTATGTTGTCATTTTTAATGATGTGATTTATAACACGTACAGAACAGGCCTGGTTTCTGTTCACCTTTCACTTGTAGAATGGAAGGATCTAATGGAAAATCTGATATATATATATATAGTCAGTACAAGTGAAGTATGCATTTTTAAGAACTATACTTTGAACAGTTTAATTGCCCTTCAGAAGTTGCATTAGTGTAAAGTAAAGGAGTAATACCTACTGTTCTTGTCAAACTTTCTCCATTTCAGACCGCTGCTGTGAGAAAACTATAGCAATTGAAGGAATATAATTTCAGCATGAGGATGGGAAGTTCATAGATTCTCTTAGTGTGTCAAGAACAGAAACAGTTGGCATAGTTTAGTAAACTTCAACCTCCAATCGTTTGTGGAATGAATTGTGTCAAGTTTGTACTCATTTTCTTGCCATACTTTTTCTGCCATGACTATAGTAACATGGCATCCACATCAAAGATGCATGCTTATAGCATTGCAAGGCCTGAGATGTGGCTGGCATATGCTTTGGCTTTTGAGGTACCACCATAAAAATAAGTCCAAGGAAGTGATATCTGGCATATGCTTTGGCATAGGGTTAGGTTCTTCATTCCCAGTTCAACAATTCAATAAGGCATTGAGGGATTCTGGAACAAGCACACTGCAGTGTGGGGTGGGCTCCAGCCTCTCAGTGGATGTTTCATGGTTTCTGGATGGATAGATTTATTTGGGCTTGTGTTTGCAAAGTATTACTCATTGGAATGCCAGGAAAATTTTGAAGTAGAGCAAAGTGAGTTCATGGACCAGTATAATTTGTAACGTCACATAAGTTAGGATTTTAAACTGAGGTTGGAATTCATGAATTAAAAACTTGGCCTGAGAGGTAGAAATGGTGTTGTCAACTCTGGAGTTACAAGTGTGATTGCAGTGGACAGTTACATACAGCAGTTGATTAAATATCTGGACACATTCATTTTACTAATTCCTGGAAGTCTAATCTCTTTTGAGACACACAGGAATTATTCAGGGATATTATCTTATATGACAACTTACATCCACTCCTAATTCATACCATTTCATGTGGCAACAGGTATAATGGCTCCAATTGGTATTCCAGTTTGCAGTGATAAGGGGGGTTCACTTGTGTTTGTTCAGCATATTGCCATTCATAAATAGGATGTTATTCACCATATTCAACGAAGGTGCTGGAAGTACAGGATGGCCCAACAGTCGGTTAACTACATTTTAGTGTACATTTTATTAACTGGGTAACGGAATCTGGGCCACTCTGTATCTTCCTTCAGCTTCTGGACAAATGTCCCCTCTAAGAAACATGCTGTTCATTTCATATCAAAGTTCATCTGAGTTTTGTGAGCTGTTAGGAGGTGACAGGTGATAGTCATCAGATAAAATGATGTTCCTATACGAGTACTGCTACAGAATTGACAGCTTTTTCAATTTAAGTGCAATGGAATGCATTTTGCGGCTGTTCTTATTGTAGGATGTGGATTACATCTGTTGAAAATATGTATGTTAGAGTGAATAACATTTGGATGTTGATAATCCAGTTTCTGATTTTGTGGCTACTTCTTGTGGTGTACTTTATTGGTATTTTTTTATATCAAATGTTTGATTTGTATTTGGGAAGCATCTTCTTTGTTTGTCACCTTGTGGTACCAACTGTCCTGATTGCAGCTTGGCAATTTTTCACATTCCTTTCTGTGCGAGTGTTTTAAAGTGGGTCATAGCAGCCTCCTGTGTTGGCCTTCTTACACTTGCGGTAAACTTACATGCCATTCAATTTGACATAACAGCCACAGTTGCTGTATAGTGTGTAAATAACATTGAGCATTATTCTCATTGTAGAGTTCAGTAACATGCAGCAAGTTCCAGGAGGAACTTACATACCTTCTGTCCATCCGATGCTCGTGTACAGGGAGGGTTGCATAACTTAACAAACCAACGGTTACATACAAGTGATTTAGTAACATACTTATTTACATAAGCTACCAGCAGTATAAATTTGTTACATTATTGCTGGCAGGCAAAATCATCACAGTGTGATTTGGAGCATTATTACATGCTGATGGCACAACCAAAGTCTGTAGGAAGCAGAACATACAGAGGGAAAATGGAATTGAAAACCTAATGGAAATTAAAGTAATTCCTGAGTATATAAAATTCATTTGTGATTTAAATGCTGTGTCATGTGATTGGTGATAGAGTATTACCACCTGACTGGTAGATAAAGAAGGCTGTGGAAATAAAAATATTTAACATGTTTCACATACTATCCTGTACCTTATTTGTTGCATCATTGAGGTTTGTATGTAGAAGATAGAAATGTAATGTTCATGCTACAAGATTTACGTCAACAGTAATTGAAGATCAAGGCAGGTCACGTGTATGAAAATCAGGAGGAACACATTTGAAGAATGCTTCATTCAGTATACTTTTTACATTTTGTTCTATTCGGGAAACCGGGTTTCAAGTTTGAATTTAATTCAGATTCAGTTTTTCATAAATAACTGGCAACCTAGCAGTGGCTGAATTTGGAGTACTCTCCCATCCTTCTTTGCACACACCTGGTGGACATGATCTCAGTGTCTGGTCAGCCTCACAAAGTTGCAATGGGACAGGCTTGCTTGAGGTTCCTTAGTTCCTCCCCCTTCATGGCACGTATATTATTGATTATACTGTTGAAATGACTTTACTGGTTGGCAGTGTATTTCTAAAGGTCCTGAGAATGAACATTATTTGTTTTGGAGTTGGGAAATTAATGAGATTTCTCATTACACTCACAGTCTGTATCAAAAGAAATTGTAATATAAAATTATTTAATGCAGTGTACTGGCAAATGTTGCAGAAGTATATAGGTCTATAACATGAAGTTTTCAGAGCAGTAGTTTTACTTCAAAGGATACGTTGTGCATGATCAGAACTTAATGTGATCCACATGTTTCTGGCTCTCCAATATGATGCACAAGCCTTTGGTTCACCAGCTCTGTTTATAATGTTTTTTATGTTTTACTCAGACTGTTGAGAATATAAAACTGTTTTGTTTCCATCTTATGCCTGTCAGCAAGTAGCTCAAAGATTGAAAGTTTTTGTGACAGTCTAGCTGTTGCTCAGCTCAAGAATTAAAAGCATAGAGACAGTGATGCCTTACATCATGTGATCTTTATTCATTGATCTGAAGAGAGGCAGCCATTGTTTTCTCTTTCCCCCTCTGCAGTTTGAAATCTTAACAGTTTCAATGTGGTATTGGCCTATACAAGTGGAGTTATGCGCATTTGCAGGTATTTTTCGACCTGATGCGAGAAATTCGATCGCGGAAGATTGAAGATAATAAAACAAGCAACGGCCGAGGGAAAGACAAGAGCAAGAGGAAGAAACTGAAGTGTGTCATACTCTAGGTTCGCTTGATTTCTTTCCATTTCATAGCATTATGTATTATTATGGGTTGTTTAAATTAAATTGATGTATTTACTTTTCTTCATTGTATCATGTATACGAATATTGTTTTCTCTCATGTACAGTAAGAATCCAGTTAGGAGGCAGAAAAGAGGGTCACTGATGTTTCCATAATAGGGTATTTAGATATGAATCATGATATAACATACCAAAATGCAAGAAAGTTTTACATCTTTACGGATACCTGCACCTTCTCTTGTTGTGTGCATAGTTGGTAGTCTTCAAGGTCAAACAGAAGTTCTGGCATTTGGTGTGTAAAAACAGATACACATGAAATAAAAAAACTTTGCCATCAGAGTAATGTCCTTTGACCGCAACACACATTTTACATGTTTATTAAAATTGCACAAAACAGTTATCAAAGGCATCCAAAGTAACGGCATTTCATTTGGTCGATACATTCTTCTTGATGTCCTCGGTGTCCTGAAAGCTTTATCCTTGGAGGGTTGTTTTCACTTTAGGGAACAGGAACAGTTGGCTGATGCCAGGTTAAGAGAATAAGGTGGTCAGTCTTCACCACACTGTGATTTCCTAGGAGGAACTTTGTTATTATGCAGAATGAGCAGGGGCATTGTTGTGTAAAGGGAACTAATTACTTTTCTGTCTGAATTGTAATTTCACTCTCAAAATCTGCTGCAGTTACTTTCATAGCAGCTATACACAGAATTCACGGCATACTCTGTGCCCTTCAGGCACAGATGCTTTGTGGATCACACCCTGTTAATCAAAAAAGCGATCAACATTGTTTTGATTTTCAACTTTTGGGGTCTCAGTGATTATTTTGGTCTGTATTCCATGCTCTGACGTTATACATCAGGATCATACTGAAACACCTAAAATATGTTCAGTAACAATGCATTGAGTTGGTTTGACAGGTCTGGATGAAGTCTTCACAAGTTGTGACTCTTTCCTTTTGTTTCTCATCCATGGGACTGTGGCACAAACTTCGTCCAGAGTTTCCTCTTTCCCAAAAATGTGATGAATCTGATGAACCTACTCATGGTTAATGTGCAGTTGTTCCTTTATTAATTTTAGTGCCGTTTGATGTTTTCTTGCAATCAGTTCTCAAACGTTTGCAGCTGTTTCCAGATTTTGGGCAGTTAACAGCCACCCACTCTTCGAATCATCTTCAAAGTCTTCACATCCCACCCCGAATCTTTTAAACCATTCAATGACATGTATGAGATAGAACCTTTTCTATAAATGGTTTCAAGTGTTTTGTATTTTTGTATATTTCTGAAACAAGACTTGATGTTTGTTTGCATGTCCATGACAATAAAGAAGAATCCAACTTATGCACATCTGCATTGGGTCTGCTACAGATGAACTGATTGAACTACAGTTGTGTTATGTACTAAATCATAGTTGCATGATGGCATTAGTTCCACATATTTGTTGTTTGAACAATTTGTTGATTGGTATCAACTGATAGATGCACCATTTCAATTTCTAAACAATTTGGCCATTTATCAGGATTTGATAATCAACATTTGGAATTTCGTGGACAGGTATTTTGATACATTTAATACTGAGAACCACTTTCTTCTGATTTTCCATGTCTTCAGTTCTCATATGTGTCTAGACTTTTTTAGTTTTTACCTTTATCAGAAGAGCGCTCTCTGTCTCCACAGTAATTTAAGTGGAGAAAATGAAGTTTCATGTTTGTTATAATTTTTTCATAATGCTAGGCCTTTACACTATGACAGTTTTGTAAGTTTTTGTAGTACACAGACTCTTCTACTCATTCAGTGATCATCACTGCATACTCCTACTTTATTGTAACATCTGTTTGCCGAACACTTTTTGGTACAAAGTCGTAAAGATTACATTGTGTTCACATATTATGTACAGTATCATTTTGCATGTGATTTGCATTACTATGTAAAAACTAACTCCTGAAGTATATTGTGTCAGGTTTAGGGCTATTAAAACTGTTATTGGGTACACTGTTATTTATTTGTTAAGCCACTGATAGTTTCATAAAAAATTACATTTTGACAGTGTCATATTAGTTATCCCTTCGTATGCTTGGGTAAGTTTGTTTTGTGTTATTGTTCTAAAGATTTATATGGCAGCTTGTCCTTTAAAACCAGTAACAGTTAAATTCCTTATGATTTGTAAGATTTCATGGTGGGTCATTTTTAAGGTTCACCCACTTTTGGGGTGTCATCATCATGAAACAGTGGGCTATGATGTTGAAGTTGTGGAGGAACTTGCTACCTTCATCTTCATGGTCAAGTGAGAAGGATGAAAATGTAGTTGGGATGGGCTGATTGGTCCTGTTATGTCCCCCCAAGCACTGGCTCCTCCCATCATATGTCTGGGAATACCACATCTGCCTATGTATCTGTGGGTACATCCATGCATGCATCCCAGCTGCATTATATCCCCCTTTCTTCAAGTCTGAAGATGGTGAGAGTGTGTTCTCCAAAATGCCAACTTTCTCTTCCCCACCTCCCAAAAAAAAGTTCAGTGTTGGAATATATTTCTAATTTCATGTGTTGTTACATTTTACTTAATGCTGATTAACGTAATACCATTACTGGTACTGTAACTTCTTAATGTAACTGAAATTGTGAGGCACATTGGTATTAAGGTTAAGTAGGAATTTGTACTGATGGTGGCAGAATGAGTTGAAACTGAGTGTGGAACTGTCAAGCCAACACAGACTTGTAGAGCGATGTTGTTTGTATGGGTAGGGTTTTCATTTGCTCATGATCTTCATAAGTTCTCAATCAGTTTTATATCTGGTTATTTGTCATGAACAGTACTTTACAGTAAACAGTCTTCATGTTGCCATCACTGACTTGTTCTGTAGTACTTTGTCTGATTCACATGTGGAATAATGATCTTGTAGTAGGTTGTTGCTTTAGCTGCCCAACCACTCTTGAGTGCAACATCCATGAGTTCAAAAAACACCATGTTTTGTTATATCACATGCATATTGATTCAGCATTTTAAGTATTTTACCAGTCCCTCCTTGAAGTTAATAAATCAGTAATAAATTAATAACGACAGTAATGTATGTGCAGTGATGCCTCATGTGATCATTAGGCAAACACTGTTAATTACTTGAAGTGAAATATGTCATTATCAGCAGTTATGCACAATAACTTGCAGGAATATATATTTTCTTCCATATTAACTTATTTAGAATTCCATTAAATAAGCTTGCACTGGCTGTAGCATTAAGGTACAATAATTCCCTGAATATCACGACATGGGGACATTTCTAACCTTGGCACATTTCATAAATGAATACTAAAAGGAAAGTAATATGATATTATGGTTGCTGTGTTGACATTAGCTAGGTCTGTGGCAGATGTTTGTGAGGTTTCTGAAGTATCCATATGGGATGGCTGCCTGTCCTGTGTTTTGGATTCAGTAGGGCAAAGTAAATCTCATTGTGTGCAACATAATGTAAAACAATTTGAAGAATACTTCTTCTGGAATGTGGCACTGTGTAATCTGGTAGAAATTTGCAAGTGTTCAGGAGGATCCTATTGGACCTGTTTTCCATTATGAAACAGTAGATGATATCTATTTTCTTTGATTTCAATAGGTCAAAGGTACTGATCAGAACTTATATTTCATTGCTTCATATTAGTCGGTTATGAAAGAAGTTCTTATACAGGACTGTGTACTATTGCACATTCTCCTTATAGTGATTGTCTAAAGGTATGTGACAACAGCTGATTCAATATAAGAATATAATGGACATTGTTCATTGTCTGAGATATATTTCATTACACCATGTTTTGGAAGTTGGCTCTGCTTCCATCATCAGGTCAAGTAATAACAGGAAACTTATTCTGTTGGATACATTACATTGAGGTCATTTCTGTTACTGTCCTTGAGCTTCCACTTAAGGTTGGGTTTAGAGATTAAGTCAGTCAAATGGATTGAACAGGATGTTTTACAGTATTACTTTTACCTGATGACAGAGGCAGAGCAACCTTCCGAAATCCCTGTAGCAAATATTCTTCGTACAGTGGACACTGACCAGCATACATTCTGTCTTTGTAAACTGGATTCATCTGTATGATGGGAAGAGTCTAAAGCATAACAAAGTGAGAAAGCTATGACATTAAATTGTGGTATTACAGTTTAATGTAATATGAGAAGAAACAGTCTTCTACTTACCAGTACTTACTGTCAAGCTGAATTCAGATTGAGAATGCATCTTTTCTTCTGCCCCCCTGTTCCTTCACCATGAAGAGAGATAGTAGTTACTTCTAATAGAAGTAAGAAACATGATTTATGTTAACATTTTATCATGTTAGGTTATATGAGTCTTGGTAGAAGTTTTGAAGGAAATGTAATATTCTTTATTGGCTTGAGATATATTATAAAAGCATGTTGGAAATTTAAATACTTTATATGCTGTGTGTATGGAATAGGTTTTCTCAAGTAGTATGGAATTTAAGGTGACTAGATATTTAAATATCAAGATATAAATTTTTCTGTATAGTCAAGGCATGCCATATGTTTCAGATCAGTTATGTTTATCACAGAATGAATTGTGACATAATCTTTGCAGCTTGCATGTGCTTAAAGCTCACTAGCTGGTATTTTGCATGGCAGCATGCTGCAGTGTTTAGCATACTAGAATTAAATGCAAAGATGTGAACTGTCATTCTGTCACTACTGTGTATTGTTTGCAAGATACTAACAAAAGCTTAGCATATAACATATTCACAAAATGTAGGTATTTCTTAATAGTTATTGCAGAAGGTGCCTTTTGTAATACTGTGTTTTATAACCCTGAGTTTCATTGTTACTTGTTATTTTATTTGTGCTTATCATGAGAGCTAGAAGAGATGAATAAAATAAACCAGTTTTTAACACCTATGGTGGCACTGTGTGTTTGTGTTAAAAAATTAAATGAAAAACTGAATGAAACATACTGAAAGCTGACAGATATATTCAGAATATTTATGCAGAACTTAATTTGGACAATTACTTTTGATGTTTGCAGGTTTTCTTTGATCTGATGAGTAAAATTGCGGCACAGAAAGCTGCTGAAAACAGCGTGGAGAAAAAAGAAGATATTGCAACTAAACGTTGCTGTGAGATTCTGTAAAATAAAAGAATAGTAACACAAAAAATTTACAGAAGGTCGTGAGTGTGAGTGAAGATGAAGGTGGTAAAGCAGCTTGTGTTTTCATAATTGTACTTGCTAGAATTGTGGTCCAGAACAATACAGAAGTAGTGTATTTAAATGAAAAGCTTTACGTACGGATAGTTACAAAAATTGCATAGTATTTGAAATATATAGTAGTCAACATGAGTTTTTCTTTTTAGTGACAGGCATTAATGCATTTCATTTGTTGGTTATAATTTATATATTATGGTAATTGTTTGGAAAATTCCTCACTACACAGATCATTCTAGTATCTCATTATTTACTGACAAAAGACTGATCATTAATAAGTAACAGGAGCTGTTGGCTATGATTACCTTCCCCCTCATGTACCTTATTGCATTTCTCTTTTGAGACAAGGAGGTTTAATTTGTATTCAGTAACTAAACACTTGTAAGAGAAGTTAAAGTTATATTTCAAAATTGAATTGAAAATTTTTTGTGTGTTATAGCCATTTTGTGCATTGTACAGTTGATACATCTACAGACTTAATGAGGACTAGTATTTTGGTAGGTAACTGTGTTTGTTATTCTTATACTGATGTGATAAGCACCCAGTAATGATGAGGAAAATTGCACTAATGTGTGTCAGCAGTGGTCTTCATGGTGTATCTTGGTGATCAAATGAAACTTTTATCCTTTTCAATATCTTTGAATTTGTACTACAAGTTAGTTTCTTTGTGTTCTATATTTGTAGACTGCTAACTCATGCAGATTCTTTCCTTAGTTATTGGAACAAGTTTAAAAGTATACTTTCTTGTCTGATATATATCCATTATTGAGTGTGTTCTGGGTTATACTATGTTAAACTTCTGGTTTGCATTTTTTTTAACCCATCTGTCTTTCATGTTATGTAGATTTAAATACATTTTTGTAGTTGTCTGAAATCTGTGGCATGTTGTTTGTAGCACATGCATGATTAAAGTGTTTCTGTTAATGTCTTTTAAAGCTAAAACAGTGTGGAATTAAGAGTGTGAAGTATCGTAAGAGGATACACACAGATCATTGAACAGGATGATGTCCAGCCTTGGACTGATTACGGACAAACAAAACTTTGCATTTACCAGCTACCGTATGCCTGTGGCAAACTGGCTGTCAAACTCCACTAGACAACTGGAACATATTGGAGTCACCAGACTAAAGAACCTGCTGTTCACAGTAGCTGAATGCTCGACCAAGACCAGACATGGCATCAGATTTTAAGAAAAAGAAATCCCCAGCAAGTTTCCTTACTTACTTACTGTACCCTCGTCATCATGGAGACTACTGAAATACTCCGGTGCTTCCAAAACTTCAACTGGGGAGAACAGGTAGAGGCTTTATTAAGTCTTATTTCCCCTTTTCTCTACCAAACTTTCTTCTTAGTCATGTTGTCCCTTTCCATTGTATAGCACTCTCTATGCCTAATCCATACTCCCATTGTGACACTTATATTTTAGGCCAGGGCCCCTTTCCAATGGATAGAACCTGCTTCATACCCCTAGTGAGCGATCTGTGTGTCATATATATTGGGTAACATCCTCCCATGATATTCATCTGGAAGGTGACTGCTGCAGTACGCACCAAAACACTGGAACAGGTTTAATACAATATGCAGCTACACCTTGAAATATGAATTTAGATATCACTAAAGGAATTACAACAAATATATTAAATTAAAAAGTATGTTTTCAGGATCTGGTGCCAAAGTGCAAAGGGATCCAGTATCAAGTGTAGTGATAAATATTGTGTTCGTAGTGCATTTGTGTGGAGACAGGAGTCAGGTATGTGATTAATAACAGTCTGCTTTTGAAGTACCAATTCATATAATAACTTTGGATTATAAATCATGTGACATAACATTTTGATATCTGAAGCCTGCTGCAGTGAACAAAGGTACTCCCTTAAAAAGTGGACCTTGTCCTGCTTGAATCATTATGTTTGTTTCTGGTAATGCATTTCCCATTCAACTGTTTAGTGCTGTAACAGCATGGCTTGAGTGATAAATCCTATTCAATATTGTGTGTGTGTTTAGCGCAGCTCTCTTTCAAATACGAGTCCGCTGGAAAATGTTAACAGAAAATTTTGGTGGCAGTTTTCAAGAGAATCACTTCCAAGTAGACAAAGTATACACTATTTGGTCAGTAAGCTGAAAACAACAGGATCTCTACCAGATAATAAGCTAGGCAGGAAACAAACTCTGCTAATGGAAGCAAAATTGCATGATACTGGTGCTAGACTTGAAATTTCACCAAGAATATCTCTTAAAAAAAATAACTACCTCAGTAAATGAGTATTTTGAAAACATCTGCAGGAAGGGCCACAAATTTGTCAAAACTACAACCATGTAAGACAGTTGATGCTTTGAAGGATAAAGTGCATAAAATTAATCCCCACACACTGGAAGAAGTAAACAACCACATCTGCCATGAGATTTCACTATTTCCCTAGGATATACTACATAGAGTTAATAAAAACATGTTATGCAGGTATACAGAGTGCTGTTGGTCAGGAGGGTGTTGTCAGCATCTGGTGTAGCACTGGTGAGTTTTTATTAGACTTTCCAAGGGTTATTATCACTGCAGTAGAATGTCTAGCTCCCTTCACTGACTGTTAACCCCCCCTCCCTGAGATGTGGCATATGACACACAACTGGCTGAGTGTGCAGCTGGTGTTTCTTGGTCATCCAGAAGAAGGTCCACTCTGTTTAAAGCTTACGGACCACAAATAATGAGACTCACAATTTTCTGACTTCCAGAGCCTATTATAGAGTGAGCAAAGGCATAATACATCTTCAGATTTTGTGTCATGCTATTGTATAATATTGTTTTATTGGAATGCTGACCATAAAAAAAAATTCTTGAAATATTACTCTTCCACTCAAGCCCCTTATGTTTCCATTGTAATAATTATTATCAAGGATGGCCTTATGCACAATAACATGAGTTATTTTAGCTTTATGCGGTAAAATGTAATCACTTCCATCTAATACATATAAAATTTCCAATTATTAGGCTACTGTATTTTACCTTTCAAAATCTGTACTTATTTCTTGGTTGCTCATGAAATCCTTAATATAATCTTCTTTTCATTCCTCTCTGTGACATAGCTGTACGAGCAGTTTCTTTTTTAATTTTCTAGTCCTGTCCTTTTGGAAAGTTATTGTCTGATAAGTGGCTGGTAGTTTGTGTTTCCAAATTATATGTGCCATCCAGATTTTTTTAGGTGTATTTGCATCAGTTGCCAGAAGTGCCTAATTGCTTTGTCGTGTCCCATCTGCTTGTCCACATTTATCAGATCAGCTCCTACCTGTCCACATGTGTCAGCTTGGCCCCCACTGGATAGGTTTTTGTGAAATTTGATATTAGAGACTTTCACCATTATCTGTTCAAAAAAATCCAAATTTGGTGAAAACCAGAGAAAAAATTTGAGCACTTCACACAAAGGCCTAAGTGTGTTTCATATTGTTGACAGCAACACATGTGGCTGAACAGTACAGATGACAACAGGTGTGAAGACACATTGTTGTTTCCATGGCATTGAATGCATTGCTAAGTATACTGGCATTTAGAACTTCCCCAAATGACTATTTTGAGTTTGTGTCTTTGAAGGTCTTGGTTATTCCTCTGGTATAAGCATTGTCAAAAGTGAAAGTTTCCCGTGTTTTTTTCCCCACTGTTGCCATCACCATTATCATTTTGCTCTGTTTCTGTCTGCATGTGTTTAGTATCTTTAGATTCAGTTTTTGTATTCGCTCTTGTTTGAAGCCATTACATTCCATAGTCTTTATTATGGTTTGATACTTCTTATTTTTCTTATCCTGATTTAATAGTAGATCATATAATCAACGTAACATGAAATGATGTGCTGCTGATTCTTAATCTACAGTTGCACTAAGATTCACTGCTTCATGTATCTTGTTAAAATTGTCTGTTTACTTGTCTGTCATTGTCTGGTTTTTGCCATGAGGTGGAGTATGCCATGCACATGTATGCTATAATAGACCAGTGCTTCACTTTTATCAAGTTTTCTTCCAACTCGTAGGATTTCAGATATTATCCGTGAAATTGATGCTACCTATTGATGCCCCTCTTTAAGGTTTGTAACAGGTTCCATAGAACTGGTGGGGGGGGAATTCAAAATTGTATGATTAGTTGGTCATTTCTGTACTACAGGCACAGTCTGACTTATTTAATAGGTTCCCGAAGACCTGTTGCAAGTCCAATTTTGTGCAAGTTGTAATTGAATAGTGTTCAACTGTATATAGGTGTGTGTGTGTGTGTGTGTGTGTATGTGTATGTATAGTATGCTAATACACCTAATGAAACAAGTGTCTTCTCGGCATCAGGTAAAACACAACATTGAGTGTGACTGACAGCACAAGCATTCTCACCTATCACTATTCCTCTGCTGCATCTGCCTCACTGCACTTTCATTCACACAATGAACAGTTTGACATGTGTTTTGCCTTTTTTATTATTTTAATATTATTTATTACTATATCTTGGAAAACTGCATGTGTGAAATATTGTAAGTAGGTTTGTGTCTACCTTTGTCGTCTATTTTATTAGTTGTAGTAAACATTCTATGATTTCTGTGGACCTGTTTATAAGGATAAGATATAATTTTTTTTGTCCATTGTTACCAGTTTCAATTTTAAAAAGGCTGTTGACTGACTTCACAGAGTTTTATCGTAAGTTTGTCATATGTTTATTAGCTGTGGCCGTTGTGTCTGTTACAGGGTTAATGGACATATCATTCATATGTAACTTAATTTTTGCTGTTATTGCAAATTCTTTCGGATTTACTGTATTGTGGGAATCATGCGTATTTGAAAACTTCTAACAGAATACATGATTGGGACGTACAACAATGTCACACAGAATAATAAAAAAAAATGTGTGAGTATTTCACGAGCAACCAAAGAGTAAATGTGGATTTTGGAAGGTGTTTTTAACCCTTTTGAGTGACACCACCATACATTTACAGCTGTGGGTCCCTGGTCCATAGGAGTACTGCCATATATTTATTACCTTAAAAAAATGCACTCAGGCAGTACTGAAATTTCCTCATGCCTTGCCATAAAAACAGCAGGATGATCTGCCATCTTGTAAGAATTTCTTCCTCATATCAGTGACATTTTAATAAGCAGCAGTTAATAGCTATGTTGTATCATGTTTTGTAATCTTTTCTGAGCTGTAGAATTACTTTGTATCATTCATGGTTTAATAATTAACATGTATTTTGTGTTAAATGTAAATAGCTATATTTTGTGATGTAAACTTACACTAGGTCATGTTACTGTGTATAGTGTCACCTTTGATAATGATCTTGAGTGAGATGGTGATTTTATAAGTTGTATTTTGTTGGTAATGTTTCAGTACTTGCATAGATCTTCTTGAATGGGAAGTTCAAGTAATGGAATGGTCAGTCAAAAATTGCTTGCACCTGAGCTGAAGGACATAAATCCACTCTCCACTGAGAACCATTGATCTCAGATTTTTATGCCCTTCGTTCAGAATTCATTACCATTGTATTATTACTAAAAATATATGTTGTTATTTTGGACTGGTAGCAAATTTATATTCAGAATACAGTGCAGAATGTATGAGGCTGTAACTGGGGTAAATAACTTATTCAGACTTGGAAATTAACCTTTAGTCAACCAGGGTGGGTATTGAAATTTTGGCACCTTTTTTATGAAAAAGTATTATTTGAATAGAAGAAGATAAAATTGTGAAATCAGAGGCATTTTGTGGGTAATAAGACAGACATTATGTAGCATGTCTTAAAATGCAGTAAATTTCCTTGTTGCATAAATATAATAGAACGAATTACTAGGGGTGATTTCTTATGTGCATTTGTGTATGCAAATGCAGGTCTTTGAATCAAAAGCAGGATTATCATACAACATTTGGGCCTTTTGCATATTTGGGATGATGGCCACAAGAATAGCTTGTGTAATATAATTCCAGCGTTACACCATTAGGATATAAACCAAGGTTATGCATTGTGATTATTATGGGGAAGTGTGTTACCTGAGCAGTAAGCATACATTTTGTTTACTTTTTTGAAATTCTGAGTGGAAACAATACATAAAGAAAGTTGTTTTCAAGTTGCATGTTCCTTCACAATGTTAGTAGTAACACTTTAAGCACCTGTTTTGTTCATATGTGGTGTATAACAATAGTAAGAACCTGTTCCTTAATGCTTTTAGCTGTTCAGAAGCAATGTAAACCGGATATGTACGGCATGTCTTCAGTTATCTGTAACAGAGTTTCCAGATGGCTAAGCCACACTTGGAGGCAGATCACAGCATAATCTGCTTCCATGTGTTTCAGTTGTAGGTGAATTATAGGTACAATATAAATGTTAGTGGATACAAATTGGTCATCCACTCTTGTAGGGTTTCTTTTTGCTTGGCAGGTGTGAGCATATTCAATGCACAAAATTTTTAACTATAACTGTCACAGAATCAGAATTTGGGGGTGAAGGGTACTGAGAAATCGGACATTGTCTGAAGTATTAGTCTAAGTGACTGTTATACACCATTTTCAGAAACCTTCAGGCTTAAGAAATGGCAAAAGCCTCCTTGTGTGCAAAATTTTGGAGACATTTGTAATTCAATAAATCAAGTAAGTTCATTGTACATTACTATAATGTTACAGTTGTTTGAACTTGATTAACAGTATTGAAAGTAAAACAAATTGTTTTTTCGACATCATTTATTGAACAAAATTGAAATAAGGATTTACTGTGGAATATTGAATGAAAATAGTATGGTTAAAAAATTTAGTGTTGTATCCATTTTTAACATGCATGTCATCATATAATCTGTGTGAAAAGTGGATAAGTGAGGGTAGATTTTTTGATCAGGAAGAGGGTTACAAGAGTCCAGACAAAATTTCATCTCAGTTTAACTGTGAAACATAACCTGCTACACTGGTCGTATATTTCATCATGTTTATGCTGATATACAGAGTGTTTTTTTTCTAATACAGCTTGGAATTCATGTTCTGTAATGTCCCCATATCAAGGTTAAGTGGTATATGCAAAACCATAGACATGATATTTATGTTCTGAGGAACGCAAGGAAGTGTTTGTCTCTGACTTGATCCTCATACGGTTGGAATAGTACTGTTACTGTAACAGATTTTGTTCTGTCAAAGAATAAGACCACAACATTCACATTTATAAATTTTATTTATTTTTCAGACTCTAAATAATGTCTCCAGTTGGTACATTATTATTAAGTTAAATAATAAGTAATGTTCCCCTTCCTTGAGGAATTTTATAGGACATAGTGAGGACTATTTATTCTGTCTATTGAGGAGGCACTTAACTTGCAGCCTGGCTGACTGAATGACATAGTTTTATTTGAATGCTGGCACTGATTTACAGAATAGAGAAATCTAGGAGTATGGTACAGTGTAACCTTATGCTTGGTATGTTTATTGACATTTATCAACTACATATAGTGTAAGTTGTTAGTAATTGTAGAGCTGTACACTTACACAGTTTGTAACAGGAACTCTTTTTGTAAGCAAATGAAATTTCTGATAAAGCTGGGACAATGAATTTGCAGAAGAAATGAAATGATATCTGCCTGCCAGGTTTTGTGGATACTCAAAATAAGTGAAGAAACTAGAGATAAAAATAAGTTCAAAATTCAGTGCCAGTACTGATATCCAGTTCTTGAGTCTTCAGAAGTGTTCTGTATACAAGTATTATACTAGTGAGAAGTTTGACACACACAGAATGACATTTGTTGTCACTTGTTATCTGTATGTACTGTACCTTGTATACATGTGCACATACGTATGTGTATTGTGGCCACAATATGTGACAGAACTTCTATAATGCTCAACACACAACTCATTGTTGCTTGCCAGAATAATGCAAATGAGCATGATTCAAAACTTATTTTCATGATAATTCAAGGCAGAGATGTGACATAATTTTATGTATCCTCAATCCATGCTCTGCATCCATCTTATATTGAGATTCATTGGTATTCCTTGTATATAGCAAGGGGCCTCTTTTTTCCCAGTATGTCAGAACCTGTGTTTTGGAACTGTTCATATTTTTCTAACCTTATTCCCAGGGACTTAAATTTGAATGCATTGTTTTCCATCTATTTGCTGTAATGGCCACTGACCATCTATAATGAGCCTTAGTTTTCAAGAATATCAATAAAACGTATAAGACATATATTATAAATAAAAGAACCTATAAACTTATGTTGTTTCTCCAATTGTATTGTTATTTTCTGTATTTCTCTTCAATTTTTTTTAAATTGCTGTAGAAGTTGCATCTTCCTCTGATAAAACTCTTCCGAAATGATATAACTACTGTTCTGTTTTATTAAAGACATATTCTAAGGATGGACTTTAGAAAGCATGTGGCAGCTTATTTCTCTGCTCCTCTCTCTTCATTCATGGATGTTTGCTTATGAACTGTAAATGGATACTTTTCCTGCTATTCTCGCATTGTTAATAACAGGTACAGAGTGACCTGTGTAAGTTGAGAGTTATATGGCATACATGGATTTTGTGCCTCTGCAAATGTAAATAAATGACAGTTGTGTAATGGGCAGTCATTCCTAATTAAAAAACAAGACATGTAGGACCAACATAAGATTGTCACAGCATTAAGTAGTGAAGGTTTCAATCTTCTGTAATGTGATGCTGTATGGTTGACTGCCCTTTGCAGTGCCACTTGTTATACTCCATTTTCTCCCTGCTTGCCTCTCCTTACATCTCTTGTACTTTTATTAATGTTTATTTGATCTTATTCTACTTTCGTCTTTGTCATCTTTTTTAAATCTCTTTCCTGCACATCTTAGGTTTTTCTGTTAGCATCTCTCCTTTCAAACAGCCCGTTGCATCACCAATAATTTTTATTGGTTCACCGATACCTCTTAGATGCCCAAGTCCCTGCTTCCCTATATCCGTGCTGAATCTTCCTAATCAGCTTATTGCTGTACCTGAAGAGGATGGCAGGAGATTCCTCTGAAACATTTGCATCTATGAACCAAACTACACATCATCACATCCTAGAAGACTGTAATATGAATGAAGGAACAGGTTCTTATTCCAGAGGAAAACTAATGTCAATAACGTGATTTGATGAGTTCGTAACTTTCAGAATCATAATGTGTATTTTCATCATGTGTGTGTTTTTAAGGGTCCATAGTCTGGTGTTTCTTATTTTCTGTGCTTTTATCTAGAGCCAGAGTGGAGGAATTGTCTTCATGAAGACTTGCTGTGAAAACTAAACTGTGTCAGTACATTGTTAACCTTCTGCTTTGTATGTGAATGACTGACATGAACACTTGTAGCGGTTCACATGTAAGACACTGTACAGTAGTGATTGATTACCGTGGTTTTGTCAGTGTGGCAAGGGAGAGATTGATGGAGTGGTATTCTGTATAATTACAGAGTTAAAAGCCTTAACGCAGTGTATGGTATTGCAGTTTCTTCCGATTAATTTGTACGAGTTGGATGCAGTATAAAAGAATTTTTTAATATGACTGTAGATATTTTTAATCATAATTGATACAGTTTACCATAAGGTGATTGTTGCAGACAGATTTGTTGGAAAACAAAGATTAAGAAAGATATGAATAAAGCAGTGCTTACATGCATTGGTAAATCTATACAGCTCTCTGTCTCTGAAGTTGAACTTTTCAACTTCTCTCAGTACCATTAGTTGTAATAATAGGGCTACTGAGCATTGTGTTGAATACAAAACATTCTTGATGAATTTCTTTACAGTGAAAACTCTGAATAATTTGTTGGCAGTATAGGGCCCCATTCAGTTCTCTCCAGTCACTGATTCCAATCTACATCTGCAGGTACATTGGTGTCTAGAAAAGAGTTCAGACAAAAAATGATTTGAACTGTCAGAAATACAAATTGTGTGCCATTTTACATGGCTAGATGGGACAGTAAGAATACATAATGAATATTTACTTACTCAGCAATTGTTTATTCAAACTAACGTTCATCGGGAGGCAATAGAAGAGTGACATACTTTTCCACATAGTCACCCTGAACTTCAGGCATTTGTTACTATGTGTTATGAGTGAAAGTATCTGGGCTTTGTGAATGGAACCCCACTGATACAGCATCTTGCACTTCTGCAACATTTTGGAATCTGTGACCTTCATTCCCTGATGAATGGTATAAAAATTAATCTATAGTAACAGTTTGGATTTATTGTTACTTCACAAGATAGACCCTTTGATTTTTCATGCACTCACTGCACACAAGGCTCTAGCCTTAAGAACATACAAAATTCCTTCATAAACTGTATGGGGATTTTTGGAATACCTATATTTCTTTGTTTGCTGTTTGTATTCCTACTTAATGTAAGCCGTGCCTCATCGGATAACAATGCAAGTTCTGAATCAAGAAATACATTGGGTTTCGAATGTTGCAATCACCTGCAATATTCCTTCCCAGTCTGGAGGAAAGAGTTCTTGTATGGTTATGTTCTTGAACGTTCTGTTGGTCTGCTTTAAGAACTACCATGTGGAAAGATTTTTGGGATTTCCTTTCAAGTTCAGTGTAGTATAGTTCTCTTCAGTTACAATATGATGTTTTCATGTTATCTTTTTTTCCAGCATGGAATCTGTCTCTCATAACTTCCTGCTAGTTTGTTTCACACAGCACATTTTTCGTAAAATATATGGTGATATATTTTTCATGATACATACTTTTCAGAAGTATTGTTCAACTGAATATGTGTCAGAAGCACACTAAGACCTTCTGTAATCTATGACCAACATAAGATCACTGTACACCCTTACTGTGGCTCAGATTCCCATGCTGATAACACTGCAGTTGTGTTGGCTAGTATTAACGCAGACTGTATATGTCTGGAGCTTGGGATGATAAAGTTACCTTTTGTTCTGTCACTGCCTGATCTGTGTGAGAAAGTAATGCATTGTGTAGGTGAAATATACTGTTCATTCTTTTGCCTGTCAGGGAACATTTATTCTGGTAAATGTGTTGGAAGGTCATTACATGAGTGAAATTTGAATTACTAAAAGTATTTAAAATTTTACATCAAATAAATATGTCGCAACAGTCCGATTGACTGCCTGGCCCAGTGCAGGATGTCTTGGTTTGATTCCCAGCATGGCAGTCTTTTTCTCTTTGCCATCATGTCCAGACAGGCTTAGTCATCCAATCAGCATCCTGTTCACTAGCAACTGGGCGCGTATCCCCCATCTAGTGCCAAGATTATGCATTATGTTATTGGAGTACCTTTAGGAATGATAAAATATTTTGACTACTACATTCTTCACTTCTTTGTTAATATATCCATAATATTTACAGTGCACTGTGTTGACATTTTACTTTAGTAAATGAAATACCTTTCTGTATGTTTTAAAATGTAATTTAATTTACCATGTAGGCACAAGAGTACTGCAACAAATTCATGCTCTCTGAACTGGCTGTGAAATTTAGCTTTGAGGTGTTCTCGTCAAACTTCCATTTATATGAGAAAGTACAATATGTATGTGGTGATTTTGTACTGCTGTGGGACTTCACTTTCAGATAAGTTACAACATAATAACCACTTTGTTTTGTTGCACTTTGTGACTGTGTACACCAGTATGAGAGCTCCAAAGTACACAATGTGTGAAAGATGTTTGTTTATTTTAGAACCTACCTGTTTTGGCTAATTTACTTCCTGAGGAATCATGAAGATACATAATTCTTATCAGTTTTATTTTTTATTTTATATATTCTCTTCTACATAATTTTAATATGTACAGCCTGGAAGTCTTCCTATATATATTTTTATGATACTTGAGGATGGTAACCAGCCAAACATGTCAGATCTAAAAACATTAACATCTTCCAAATTGCATACTTTTTTCATCTCTCTGTCTTATTAGCCCCTTGTTACCTTTGGCCTTTTTTGTAACTCATGGTTATTTATTCACTAATGTCGCCTTATTTCTCATCTTACTAGATCCAAGGAACATTTTGTGCAAGCACTCTTATGTAAACATTCCCCTTAATATTCCATACCTGTTCTCCAAGTTACGAATGCAGTAACAGCCTTAAGGATGGCTACAGACCTCTGGTCCAGCCAAGTGAAGGTGTAAGGTATTGTGCCAAGGATTATGTGGCATTGCAATGGAAATGATGGTTGGCATGTACAATTCTGTTGGCAGCATCAGACAACATTCAGCCTTCCATGTATACAGGTATCTGCAGGTGGAAACATTTATTATTCTAATACTCATGGGACTAGATTGGGTACTGGAAGAAAAAAAATGTCATATACACCAAAACTAGTAGCAGTTCCAAGCAAAGAAGACTGTTCTCCTCAACAGTTGTCATTTCTGTCATTCCACCGCAGGGTGTTGTCAGTTTCAACAACCTGTGGATGTTGAGGAGTGAGCCAAAGAAGAGGCTTGCCAGTTGTGAGAGACCTACCACAAAATGTTTTCAAATTAGCATGCATCATAGTAAGGTGGTGACAGCAGTTCCTTGACAAAAATTTGCCCTGAATTCGTGTGAACTTAGTACTTACTCAGGAATCCTGGTTATAAGGAGGTAAAGTAAATCACCTACTGGCTCTGTTTTACCTAATGGCAACTACAGAACAGGTACTTGTATGAGGAATCACACTTTTGCATTAGCTGTGCTGGAGCTCTGTTCTAGGGGTGTGACATTGGTGAGGATAACACATAACAGGAACAATCCAGATTGATCTTATTACCTCAGCGTATTTTCTTTATGATGTGGATAAACCATCACCAACCAAGAACATGATGGGTGTCACTGACTACTGCATGTAACAGGAGAAAGCAGTTCACCACTGATGGTGATGCAAGTCTACTACACATCATAGAGGGGAGTACTTGCACTGAAATAGGAGAAGAAAGCTTAATGGAATATTTGGTGACTTTGAACCTGCATATTTTCAGCAGCAGTAACAAACCTACCTTTGTGTTTAACAACATGAAGGAGGTTATTGACCTTGAAATAAGGAACCTAGTGAATGGCTCGCATGTATCTGATGAGCCTTCTTTGTCAGATTTCAGATTCATATGCTTCCAGAAAGGAAGCTTTGAACTGATAGGAGCTACTGTTAGGTATCCCAACAAAATGGACTGGGAATTACAGAGGTAACAAAGGTAAGTATTGAAGTAGTACCACAAAACATGCAGCAGGGCTGGCCAACATGCAGCCCTCAAGGGAAGTATCTGTAGGCCTCAGTCACCTGAACAGTTTCAGCGATACAACTGAACAGACATAATATGTCTACAGAACTTGGTATGGCAACTTAATAAACAGCAATAATAAAAATGTCATGTTTGTACATAAGGGATTTCTAGTTACTTCAGTCCCTCCTTCCCTATCAGTGAATGAGTACACAAGTGCAGCCCTCTGGTGAGTCCTTACAAAATGTATGACCTGCCAATGGGTTGAAGGTGGCCAGCCCTTGTGTAGAGAAAGTTATTGATCGACTTCAAAGGCCATCCTCTCACCGTAATTCCAGAATTTGCTGGCTAGGATTGCTCACTTGCTGAGCTGTATGTGAGCAGATGAAAAAGTTGAAACACAGCCAAAAGGTGTGTAGATGTAGATAGAGCATTTGATGTATCCTTATTTGCAGCAATAGCAAAAGCCACCAAAGGAATAGAGTTGAGCCTACTATTTGCACTATGCAGGGAAGTTGAAACAATAACCACAGTGAAAGGATAAACCATCAGGGGTTCCAAAACAAAGGGGTGTCCACAGGTAGGGGTTTGTTATCTCTGCTGTGGAATGGGGTGGTGGAAGAGGAGCTTACTGATGTTGATGGTTATACCATGGGGTATCTATACAGTGTGTATCAGTCCTAATAAATAGGAATGTCCCTCAGACTGTGTCAAATTTACAGCATACAGCTCTGATAAACCAAATGTCAAACCAAATAAAATGGTAGTTGTCTGTTTTCCAATGAACATGGATATAAATGGCCTTAAAGAATCAATTTTGGTATAATACTACTGTCAAAATTAACCCAGTTTTGGACAAGGTACTAACATGGAAGAAAGAGCTGAACAGTCACAAACAAGACATGTGGGACATTCTGAAACTCTATGGGCAAATGTAGTATTGGATATTCACCATGGTGGTAAGGCAAATGTAGTATTGGATATTCACCATGGTGGTAAGACCCAAAACTACCTACACCACTGCAGTATGGCATCCCAAGGCCAAGAACAAAACTATCAGGGACAAACTAAGCAAACTACAAAGCCTCTCCTGTGTGGATATCACTGGAGATGTAAAGTTGACTCCTGCAGCAGCAGTTGAGGATTTTGAAGTGCATGACAGGCCTATAGTGTCATGCATAAGAAGACTGCTAGAACAATAGAGTGTTTGTTAAACAGGAAAGTGGAGCTTATTAGTGGGAAATGGTATACTGAGGAAGAAACCGATAATCAAGAACACCAGGCCTGCAGGGAAAGATAGATAACAGCCCAGAAGATGAAAACAGTGAGTGCAGTAGTACATCAGGTGTATTAGATACTTTAAAAGTACAAGACGCTGAACAAAAGTGTGAGTGTGAAAATATCTCGCACATAGTGAATAAAAAATCACCGAAAAGACCTAGAAGACAGCCTGTAACCAGGAACAAAGATTTTTTATGGACAAACATCAGCAAGAACTAACAAGGGGAGAAAAGGAAAGTAGATATAAAAGTGTTACTATTAATTCAAACCTTTCAGTTTTGCATCGAAACATACAAACTAAAAGTAACAAACAAATTGAAATAGATCTTGTATTAAAGTCAAGTCTAAAGAATATTGATGTGTTATGTTTTACAGAGCATTGGGTAAAGGAGGACTATTTAAAATTAATTAAGATAGATCAGTATAAGTTAGTAAGTTACTTTAGCAGAAAGAACTATAACCATGGTGGATCATGTGTATATGTGAAAAAAAGTGTCTCTACTAAAGATCTAAACTGTTTTCAGGATATTAGTGTGGAGAAGGAATTTTAAATGTCCATGACTGAATTGGTAGATTATGGTTACATTATTGTGTGTATTTATAGATCACCTGATAGAAATTTTTGGATATTTTTAAAAAAACTTGAATTAATAATGCAGAAAATACAGTCTAGGAATAAAAAGCTTCTATTATGTGGTGACTGGAACTTAAACTTTATGTTGCATAACAGAAGGTTACAAGAAGTACAAAATCTATTAGAGAATTATGATATGATTAATACGGTAAGATCCCCGACTAGAATTACCCCCTCCACTGAATCTCAGATATTATATCAAAGAAAGATAATCCAGAATTAAGATTATCTGTAGTAGACTTAGGTTTTTCTGATCACCTAGCACAAATAGTAAGAATAAATATTGGTAAAGGAAATAGGAGAACTAAAATCATTGTGAGAAGGCAGTTAACAAACAGTGGTATTGAAGAATTAAAAAATTTACTATCAAAGAAATCATGGAATGAAGTATTCAATCACTCAAATGTAAACTCTTCTTTAAAAACATTTTTTGATATATTTTTTTACTGTTTTGATGTAGCATTCCCATATAAGAGGGTAAAATTAAGGGAAAGAATAAATAAAAGGTGGCTCTCAAAGGGATTAATAGTTTCAAGTAAAAGAATGCAAATCTTAAACAATCTAAAAAGAACATTTACCCTCACGAGGAAGGCTCTAATCTATATAGAAAAATATCAAAGAATATATAAAAGAGTATTAAAAGAAGAAGAAGAAGGGAAAAAAAATAGGAGAAAATAGTAGGTATGTTATAGAGTCAATGGACAGAACAAAAGCCATGTGGCAACCAATAAACAGAGAAATTGGTAAAGGTCCAGAAAATGATAAGTTGGAAATGAGGATAGGAAAAAAAATTGTCTCAAACCCTACTGAGATTACTGAAAAACTGAATGTGTACTTTATTAGTACTGTGGAAGAACTGGTAAAGCAAAATAGTAATAGGAGTGATAATAAATTAGAGATGAAACATTGTCCAAATTCCATTTTTATTTATCCTGTAACTGAAGAAGAAGTGATTGTCTTACTAAGAGCTTGAAAAGCAAGCCTACTGCAGGTTATGATGACATACTTGAGAGTCTATTTAAACAATGTATACAATTAATTAAAGGACCATTGGCACATATTTATAATGTATTGCTGAACTCAGGTGCCTTCCCAAATGAATGGAAAACAGCAAAAGTGAAACCTTTGTATAAAAAGGGAGATAGGTATGACATGCTGAACTTTAGACCAATATCAATAATACCTGTCTTTGCTAAACTATTAGAAAGATTGATGTATAATAGGATAATATCTTTTTTTGTATGAGAACAAGGTTTTTACAGAAGCTCAAAATGGTTTTAGGAAAGGTAAATGTATTGAAACAGCTGTTCAGTCATTTATTGAAATTATTCAGGAGGCCCTAGATAAATGAGTTCACACCATTGGAATATTTATTGATGTAGCAAAAGCCTATGATGTATTCAATCATAAATTATTACAAAAAAACTGTCCTCCTATGGTATAAGGGGCTCCACAAACTCGTGGTTTAGGTCTTATTTGACAAACAGAAGACAATTTGTTGAGGTTAACCAGAGTGACTCTAGCAGTGTTAAGGTAAACAGATATAGGTCCTCTTCTACAGAAATTAAACGTGTGCCACAGGGATCGGTACTTGGTCTGTTGTTATTCTCGCTGTACATAAATGACCTTCCCTTAAATATTCACGGTGCAAATTTAGTGATGTTTGCTGATGATATTAATGTTTTAATTACAGATAGTGATGTAGGATTGCTTCAAAACGAAATTGATAGGGTAATAACAGCGTTAGAAACCTGGTTCAACAGGAACAATCTCGTAATAAACGCAGGAAAAACAAAAGTAATGTTGTTTCATAACAGACAAACGAATTTTCTGGTAAAACCTCAAGTCACTTTTAACAAAATGAACTTGGATTATACAGCTGAAATGAAATTTCTTGGTATCCATATAACGCAGACATTAAAATGGAACTCCCATGCACAGTCATTAGCAAGTAAATTGGGTAAGGTATCCTTTATGATAAAGTCTCTTAAGGATATTTTGAGTCCAAATATGATTTTAAACATTTATTTTACGAAATTTCAATCATTTCTACTGTTTGGTATATTATTTTTTGGGGGGGG
>JGI20166J26741_11435585_pt1 | contig 27059 bp, 17 predicted proteins | sample TergutCu122P5_FD_26741 | JGI IMG/M metagenome (IMG submission 26741)
ACAGCTGGTTTCATCTACCACCTTACTCTCCTTCGTCTGCTGTTCCCAGTTCGCATGAAAAAAATTGTTGCTCATGACTTTCGGTACGACCCTCGTATAATTGTATTTCTTCGTGGGTGATCAGCTATACAGTGGAGGCAGTAGGTTCATCTAAAACATCAGTAGATTTTCTCCAGACTACATGGAATTACACCCCAAAAGAAAGTGTTCTTTATACTCATTGTAAGGTCCTGAAATGTTACAGAATGATAATGTCCCTTGCCCTGGAAACCCGCACAGTAAACCAAAATGCTGATGACCATTGTAAATGCCCATGTTGTAAATGTCATCTGTGTTCACCAAATCTTGAGTTTTGATTAGCTGAACTTGATGTCTAAATTGCTGACCCCCTGTGTATGTCAGATATCTGCAACATTATTCCTTTTTTTAGGCTCATCTGCAGAATTTTGAAGAGCTAATGTTAGCTTCATCACTTCTGTCTGTCCATCAGCACGGAACAACTGATCTGCCATTGGATGGATTTTTATGATATTTGATATTTGTTTGTTTTCTGAAAACTTGTTTTGAAAATTGAAATTTGTCTAAAGCCTGATGAGGAAACTGGTACTTTACATCAAGACCTATGTACATTCATGATACTACCTTGCTTAATTCTTCTTAGAATGAGAAATGTTGCAGACAAAAGTTGTAGAGGAAGTAAAAGCACCGATTTTGTGTTCAGTACTTTTTTTCCAAAATTTGTGCCATTTATAAGATAATTTGTAAAAATATGGTAGAGTTAGACAATCCATGGATGATGATGTACTACAACACAGGTGGTCTGCATGCTGGCTAACTAAGGCTACTAAAACATACTCATAATATGTAATATTTATTGCTTTTCCATGACAAGAGTGGTCGTACAAACACACTTCAGTGTTACATTATATGTAAAGTGCCTGGCTTGGGCACCATATTGTGTTAATTCCTGAGTTTGTCACATTACCAGAGTGGTTATTTTTCTTCTTCTGGGATTATATTTTTCTTATCTGTTAAAGTCTTGACACTTGGTTGTTTTTCAGACACTTTCCTATCTCAGTGTTACTGTCCTACAGTTGTGGTCCATCTTCAGCTTGTGTGACTATGCAGGCCATTGGAGGTTATTCCTGTGATAAAGGCCTTCAGTTGTAAAAGTATAGCATTTCATTTGATGCTCTTCTGTTGGATGTACATTGTGTGGTAATAGTGCGTTCAGACATATCAGAAGAACATTCTCTGTCTTCAGCATGACATTCTGGCTCACATGGCTACTGAAGTGGATGGGAGGAGAGGAGTGTGTCTGTTATGTTGGAAAGTTGGAGGATAACTGGTCAATCAGAGCTATGGAAGGGTGGAATGATAGGGCTAGTAACAAGCCAGTGGGCTTGAGTTTCCAAGTGGGCAGATGTGAGTGGCAAGCTTGAGAACTGGCTCTTCAAGGGATAACAGTGGGGAATGTGCAGGTTGAGAGATGTGAATGGTAATCTTGTGAACATACCTTTTTTAGGGTCTCCAGTTGCCAGGTGTGCAAATCAGTCAATATATGTGGTGACAGTGATATTATGCAGGTATAAGAGTGAAACTCTTTTGTTCTTGCAAGCTATCTACTGCCCTTTTTTCTTGTAGGGAATGGATTAAGGGTTTCTAAGATATACTTCTACCCGCCTAATTGATATGTAGGACTTACGACATTTGGGGTTCTCATAGCATTGTTGACAAAGGGTAAACTGGGATGGGAGGATGTACTCCTTACGAATAGTTACATTTTGGAGGAGTGAAATGCATCCATCTTTGGTCCCTGAAGGGGGTGGCAGTACTCTGCTGTGAAATTTTGGCAACTGTTTAACAGTTGACACAGCGTAACATACCAGAAGACATGAATTGAAATTGTAGGACTTCATGTTTTATTTTTTAATTTTATTCTCTTCTTGGATTGGATACCGAAACCCGTGAAGTATTTCTTGAGATTGTGTCATGGTGGAACTCTGGATGCAGACACCAGACAGTTTTTGTGTCCTTTTCTCTTTTGGCCCTGTAATGGGAAGTTAATGCCTGTATTACTGAAGGGATGATATAGTTTTGTTCCCATGCAGCCATCAAACCCACTTTCACAATATAAGTCTCATAAGAACTCACACCATACTCTGAGACATGTCATTCCTTTCAAGTTCAAAGCTCCTGAAAAAGCAGTTTGTGGAATCAGTTCATTTTACAAGTGGTGTTTCAAAATTAATGATACTACTGACACTACTGTGTATCTGAGTCATCCTGAGATTTGACATAGTTTCCTTTCTGAAGTAATGGTGTTTACAAGCTATACATTTGCAATAATTTAAGCCAACAGTTGCACACATTTGTGAATTACGTGTGCGATTGTTGGCATAAATTATAAGTAATTGAATTGTAATTCACAGAATGGAAAATGCAAAAAAAAAGTCTATACATTTTTTGCAATGCACCCCGCACTTCCCAGACAGTATAGGAAGACTTTTTTGACATCTTGTCTAGGATTGTGGTAGAGGCTTGCATAACCTCATGGTTACAGCCAAATTTCTGTCCTTGTAGCTCTTGTTTAGGTGTTGGCAAGACTCAGAAATCACAGGAAGAAATGTAGGGACTGTAGTGTGGGTGTGCTACAGGCGTTCCATAGAAATGAAGACTTGTGCAGTGCGTAGCTGCACATTGTTCTGAAGCTAAAACTAGTGTCACTTCAGAAGTACTGGTCTCTCACCCCCTCACTTTCCCCATATTGCATTCCACAAAGCAGTTTTTGCATAGCACTTACCATTTACAGCTTGCTTCAGAGGTACCCAGTTTGGAAGAATAATGCCATTGGAGTAAAAAAATAGCATCGCTTTGCCGTTGAGGGCAATGTGATTTTTTTGTGGAGGCAAGCGTTTTGCTTCCAAACAATTAATTACTGTCTTCATTCAGGATCAGCGTGTCTGATCACATATCATTATAGACAATAATAATTTGGGGCTTTATGCAAAAAATTTGAATTTTTCTGGCAGCCTTCGGTGCACATTCATTTCTTGTTATCACTGAGTTTACCTGTAACACACTGCATACACTCAGGAGATGCCTAATTTCACTGATACATTGTTCTGTACCCTTTCCAGTGTCATATCTAACCTCTATCTTCTAGGATCTTTGAATTCCAACATAGCCACTAACAGCCAGGTTTTATGTTCATTTCTGTGTCTGCTGATACTAGCTATTATATTTCATACATTTTTAGATATAAAAACTTTCAAATAGGAAGTGATGTTTTAAGAATTGATCTGTCTACCCATTCTCAAATTTTGAAACACTCCAAATATTTTTATGCAGCTTAGTATACAGTCCTTCGTAAATTTGTTAATTGTCACTTTAAACTTAGTTTCTTGAATTATTCATTTCAGATATCTCCTTATGTAAGTAGGGACACTGTAGTGCAAAATTTGGAACTAACTGTACTCGAGTATCTCCTGCATTTCCGTCAGCATTTGTTTTGCTTCATGGAACTGTGGCTTATCTGGATGATCATTTGAATGAGTTCACATTCCCGCTTGAAATCAGTAGGAAAGGAGAGAAACACAAACTTAGATCAGATCGGTTAGTGCAGAGTGCAGTATGGGCAAAACGTGCATTTACTTAATATACTTAGATTTCTGAATTTTTGTGACAAATGAATTGTTCTTAAGTTGATTTATCCCAGTTTTGCTTTATTCGTATGTTTATTAAAACACAATCTTACACAACACGAATATATATTTTCTTGGTAATTAGTTTTGGCTTTTTAACAAGCCATCAGACCTTTTTCTTTATGAAGACTGTCAAATGAAACATCTTGGCATATGGGATTGAGATCTTTTCCCTTTACATACATCTTAAAATTGATTAAAATAAGTATATAAATGTCAGTAAAATATGGAGTGTAGACAATCTATTATGACGGTCATTTTAGATGTAGATACTAATAAAAATGAATAAAAATTCACAAGAATGAATAAAATTGGTTGACATTACATCAGATGTGTTGGAGTAAATGTCAGTCTTCCTCTTCCAAGGCACTATGAACGCAGAAATTAACCTCTTCGGTGGGGGGTTTATTATAACCATGTCACACCTTCCAGGGCGGGTTTTAAACTTTAAAATCCCCCGTGCACCGCCATTTTATTAAGGGTACAGAAAAAATTTGGAAATGTGCGGTATTTCCGGTCATAATAATACGAAATTTTTACACACCATAGCAGAAGTTTGTTTGTACCTCGTGTACAAAAATGGAACAGTTACATGTATTTGGAGCCTGACATCACAATTTGTTTGTACCGCATGCACAAAAAATGGAACAGTTACGTGTATTTGGAGCCTGACACCCCAATTGGAAATTTTGAGGTCAGAATCGTGACATTTATACTCACTACATGTCCACTGCAATTTACTGAACCACCTGAATTTGTTCTTTCCACCCTAACTCAAAATCTGTATCTGCCTGTTTAGAAAGGGCCCTGCGTGTTTTCTTCCTGCCTATGTCAGGTTCTGGCTGGACAATTTCCTCTTCCTTGCTGCTACTACTGCTGCTGCTGAAGGGTGAATGTACTTTGCAGGTGTCAGTCAGAAAGTTCACTGAAATTACCACCATCTGAGTCCGAATCATTTACAATTTCACTTATTGTATCATTTCCGATAAACATTTTTTGTGAAGTGTTTTCTGAACTAACACTCAGTCTGGGATTTTCCATGTTGCTTGTGGTGCACAAAACATCACCGTATTACTGTGACCACATTGATATGTAGCCAGGCATGGTGTGAGAAAGGCAAAGTGACTCACTGCGTCTGAAGGTGGAAAATCAGCTGCGATAAAACAAACATGTGCATTGAGTCCAAGGTCAAAATAGCTGGTTGCGCACCTGTGGCTAGAACGACATTAAATGAGATGCAGAAACTCCACAAGGGTCGCTATAAGCTGATTGGAAAGGTGCTGTCATCGTTCGGCCAACATATTAACTACTTCAACATGAATAATAAGGGCCCGGAAATATTTCGGGTGTGAATGCATTGAGCACTAACTGGAGAACGGAAGACTTCCAGGATAGAACCATATAGGCAGGAGAGAAGGCCCCGGAACATTTCCGGGCATACCACTGAAGAGGTTAATAGAAGTAAGTTACTCCAGCTTTGTAATAGTTCCAGCTTTAATGCATGGATACTCCTTAAAAGGTGTATTATTTGGTATTTGTCTTCTTCATATTGGAATTTATGAGTGTTGAGTTCTGTAATATGGAAAATATTTGAATTTAATCAGTTAATTTATTTTGATGTTGTGTACACCGTACATCATGTTTCACGTGACTTTTTTTACCAACAGTTAATGCACACTTTTTGAAAGCTAATCACTTATTTAACTCTTACATGTTTTGGCGTCTGGCATTTGTCTCTGCCTTATTCGGGCAGTACTTGCATGCATCAAGAATGACCAAGCCTTCAACCACACCCACTTGTACAGGGTCCGGCAGAAAATCCTGACGATTTTTAAGTTAAAATGAAGTGTAAAGTGTACTATCTTTTTATGTGAATTTATTACTAAAATTGTCCTTATCTCAAAGCATTTTAATTACAATATTCACTTCCTGAATATAGTGTCTGTGAGGTGGCATCCCTTGTCGTCAACACATTCCCACAAGCGTTTCTGGAGGTTTTGCATCACTTTTTGTGGTGTGATGGGAGAAATTGCTGCCCCTTCATCCCTTATGTTCTGTTTCAAGTCCACCGTTGTCCTTGGTTTCTTTTCGTACACCTTGCTCTTGAGATATCCCCAGAGGAAGAAGTTGCAGGCGTTGAGATTGGGCGATCTTGCAGGCCATTCAAGATTCCCTCTTTGTGAGATAGGCGAGCTGGGAACATCTTGTTGAGGACTCGCATTGCAGTCCTCACAGTGTGAGCTGTTGCCCTGTCTTGCTGAAACCAGAGTATTTGGGTTTCAACACCAAGTCTCTGCAACCCTGGTTCCAGAAATGTGCAAAGCATCTCAGTGTAGTGGGCTGAATTTACTGTTACTGCCCTGCCTGCCTCATCTACAAAGAAATAGGGGCTGATCACCCTAAAAGATGCTACACCACACCAAACAGTAACCTTCTTAGAATGTAAAGAATTCTGGTGAATATCCCAAGGGTTCTCAGTTGCCCAATAATGACAGTTTTGAGAATTGACATTGCCACAATGATGAAAATTTGCTTCATCTGTCATGAGAACATGGTTAAGTTTGTCGTTATCCAGAGCGTTCAGCAGAACCTCACAAACAGTTTTTCGATTTACAGTGTCTTGGTCATATTTTGCTTGAACCATAACCATTTTGTAAGGATAGAAATTTAAGTCCTCATGCAATATTCGGCGCACCATACGATCCGACATTTTTGATGCGATGGCATTTCTGCTTGCTGATCGCTAAGGACTTCTGACAAAAGCCTGACACACTCGTTGTATGTTCTTAGGAGTTCTAAGTGAAGGCTCTCTTCCTGGAGGTTTTCTTTTGTGGCAGACGCTATCTCTCCGAAGTTTCTCACCCCCAACAGTATGGTATTGCAACTAGAGACACTGTCGTTCTGATGAATATTGAAGTGGTGACGAAATATCCGCTAAGTCACAACTTCAGAATCGTTGTTTTGGAAATACTTCTCCACAACAAAAGCCTGACGCTCTACAGACCAGCGCTCCATGGCAACTGAAATGCTTTGAGTCTCGCCCAAAGAGCGCTCAAGGACAAATTCCCCACGCCAATGGTTCCACTCACAGCTGTGTTGCCAAATCGTCAGGTATTTCTGCCGGATCCTGTATATGCACAGTTTTCAAGACACTATAGGAAGTTGTTAAAAAAGACGCCAACACGCCACATTCCACATGCACTGTACATTCTACAGTCTTCAAAATTTTAAGTGTTTTAATTTTTACACTTTTTAACATCATCACAGTTGAAGTAAGTAAAAGTAAAAGAAGTAATAGCATGGTACATATATGAGAAAGTAAAAGTGAAAAAAGTAAAAACATAATACATATATGAGAGCTTTCAAGACTGTGTTTGTAAGTGTGACGACTTGTTTAACATTTTAATCATCTAAATAATTTAGTGTACACCAGTGTAGAGACATCAACTGTTATTACACATTGTGGATTCTGTGCAAAAACTGTGATCTTGCAATCAATAAGTGCTTGTGTCATTTTGTTGTTTTGCAAAAAACAGGCAAGAACTCCATGAAGATGGGGTAGACAAATGCTGAAATGCATCAGAGTTAAATAAGTGATTAGCTTACAGAAAGTGTGCATTACCTGTTGGTAAATAGAAGGTTACTGTTTATTGTTAAATTAAAAATTTGTCATTTCAGTGATCCATGGTATGAGGCATGAAGATGTACTGACATGTTATGCAGTGTTGGTGTTTTTCCTCATGTTTTTGCCTGTGCAAGGTCAGTGTTTCATAGACATTTGGAGATTGAAATTTGGTATATGTGCAGTGTCAGGTACATTCGTCTACTGTGATGTAGAATATTGGCTGCTGAGAGGGGTGTTAGCTTGAGAGCTAGTCAGTTGAGATACTCTATTTAATATAACTTCATAAATCTTTTAATGTGAGATCATGTGTTTGTCATTATGTTGGTGACCCTTCTTACTTTCCCTTCTTACAGTGTCGATTGACTAGCTCTCAAGCCAGCTCCCTTTTCAATAACCAATGTTCTACATCACAGTAGGTGATTTTACCTGACACTGCACACGTACCAAATTTTGATCTCTAAATGTTTATGAAACACTAACCTTCCACCACACAAACACGAACTAAGAACACCAGCATTGCATAGCGTAAGTACATCTTCATACCGTTTATCATGGATGACTGAAATGACAGATTTTTAAAATTAAACAATAAATTGACCAATTAAATTCAAATATTTTCCATATTTCAGAACTCATTAGTCATAAATGCCCATATGAAAAAGACAGATGCCAAATAACACAACTTTTAAGGAGTATCCATGCATTGGAACTGGAATTATTATAAAGCCAGAGGAACTTGAATTACAAAATTGTATAAAAATAGAAGTGTGCTTGAACACATCAGAAGTAATGCCTACCAATTTTATTAATGTTTATGTATTTTTATATATTTTTGTTTATATTCATATTTAAAATTATCGTAGTAAAATACCTTTCTATACCCCATATTTTACCAACATTTTATATATTCATTTTAATGAATTTTGTGACATGTATAGGAATGGAATTTAAATCCAGAAGCAAAGATAAGTTTTACTGAATGGTAACAGGTTTTTTATCTTGCCACTTTACAGCCATCATCTTGTGACTGTACATGGCAATAGCATCTCATTTCTGTAGTTTTCACTTTTTTAGTTCTTCAGTCATATTCTTTCTGTTCAGCCTTATTGTCCCCACAGCGTTCATGTCTGCCTTCATCAGCTTCGCAAAGAGAGTTGGAGATGAATACCAGTTGTCTGTATACATATTTTAACCTCTGGATAGGTAGGGAGCCATCAGCTCCTTCACAATAGCCTCATGTGCAGGAAGGCTCTGATCTTCAACTTTCTGCCTATTGTGTTTTCTAAACTGTGTACAATAATCACTGCTTGGCTTATATATTTTGTAGTATTTTATGCCAAAATGGGCCCATTTGGTTGGGTTGAAGTGAATGAATGAAAGCCTTCCATGGAGTTTTATTACACTTTCATCTATAGCAATGTCTTGCTTCGGAGTGTGGAGTCTGAAATTTATTGTTGAAATAGTCAGTGGGACAGCTCACTTTTGCAAGACAGTCTGAAACATCAAGTTCAACATTGTCCATAAAATGTAGAAATTCACACTGCAGTTTTAATTGCTTGAAAGACATTGCAGAGGGAAATAATGGAGTCTGTGTGTATTTTCAAGTACACCAATATGCTTGAAGGGTATCTTTCATGACACATGATTGAATGATACACTAGGATATAAATGCCTTTAGTTCATCTATCATAGTGTCAAACCATTCACTCTCCATACCACTATTTGAGGAACCACTGTCATTCTGCGCTATTGAACTCGCAGCATATTTGTTTACCTGTGCTACAAAGTGTAAACATAAGTTAGTCTCCGTGAACATAATTGAAAACATGTACTGACCTTATGTCCTCTGATAACATCCTCTCCCTTGACCATTTATGCCAGAAACGACATGAAAAGGTTTGTTTGTTGGTTTGTATTGAGATGAACACAAGGGGTTCCACTTTCATTTTTGTAACTTTTGTTTTTTGACGCAGCTGTTTCATCAACACTGTGCATTGGGAGTTTATCTTCTGCATCAGAATCACTTTGACTTTTGTATTCACTTTCACTTTCACTCTCACTCAATTCATTATTGTTATCACTGCCAAAATCCTCGTCTGAATCATTGTTTAGTATAATATCTGCAACTGCTCTATCAGTATGACTTTTTGCTTGCACCATTTAAACAAACAACAGATTCATGCCTATACAGTTTTGAACTTCATTTCAACTGTACAAGGCAAAATGTGAACAAGGCCCTGAAGTGTAATGTCTTTGGACTCTTTGAAGCTAAAGGAAAGCATGCCATGCCATGCCATCTAGTGACCATATAATGGACTGAAATGACACATTGTCAAAAACAATAGAAATGTGCACAGAGCTGTCTGAGAGACCATTAGGCATCGGCTGTGCATGCGTTATGAGGCCATCTCAGAGACAGTTAGGCATGCCAGGGGGTTAACATGTGGACATTTGTTGCATCATAACACTGCACCTATGTGTAAAAGTTTAGTAAATGTCATCCTGTTTTATATATAGTGGTGGATTGCTCACATTAGTGATGATAACACCCATGACTTTACGTGACATGTGACATTCTTTGATATAATCACCATAGTTTGTCTTAATGATCTGGGTTTCTTTAGTGGTGTGTATGTTGTGATGTCTGTTTAACTGATGAAATTGTATTTTACTTTGAAAAGATACTTATGTTTGTGTCATGCTATTTGTAGGGCCTGTGTTATGGTCCCCTTTCAGCTCATCATTCTTCTGTATTCCAGTTTGCCATTTTACTCAGACTGTTTCTCTCGGTCCCCTTCACAGTGTGATGTACATAGTTTCATTGAATTTTCCTTTGGGTTAAGTAAAGAACTTTTTATCTTAGATATTTTTCAGGTAAAAAACAGCTTTCATTGTTGAGACATTGTGTTTTATGTCATGGATCCATTTTTTTTGTGTCGAGCCATTTTGAGAAACTAAGTAGTTTGATTGGAGCTTGTACATATCAAGGTTCTCTTGAAGGAGTATAAACTAGATTTAATTTAGGTACCAAGTAACAAACTTATTGTAATCCTGTCAGCTCAGAGGCTAAACGTGCAGACAAATGGATGAACATCCTGTTACCCTTTCATTTTGTGAACTTTGTGCGAAGGAATGCATTTGGTCTATAAAAAGAATTTGTCAGGCAGGATAGTCAAGTACCACTGTAAATGTGTTAAATGTCTTGCACTGTAGGTGAAGCCAATTTCTGCTGCAGATGAGCGAGCCTTAGATTTTGCAATTGCCATGGCCAATGAGTTGACAGCACGTTCAATGAATGATTTGGATAATGGGACCCCACCAGAAAGTCCACACACACCTGGTACACCTGGAAAGCAAAAATTCTCATTCTGGTTCCCTGCTGCTGGTACCAATAAACATGCTAGCCCACACATGGAACGGAAGACATTTTCTGAGGAGGCTGCATCTATTCCAGACATGCAGGTTGGTAAAAGGATAAAGGAAGTGAATTCACAAGAATAAAGCATGGGGATTGAATTAGACAGATTAATTGGTTAGGAATCAAGCCATAATTTTTTTCACTTTATAAAAACATGACATTTAATTGAAATAGTGGTTTGTAAGTGTGATCTGTGTATTACTTTTGATAAGCTGGTAAGTGAGTTAGTTGGCCTGATGTGATAAACTTTGGAAACAGAGTACTGGAGTCTGTCATTCTGTTTATTGAATCTCTTTCCTTCATCTCAATCATGCAAATGTGGTTTATGGCCATTTATTAGTGTTTCTGTTGGCTGTTAGATATGCCATCTCTGAGTGGGCTGGGGTAGTATGGTTGGTATAATGACCTACTAGTAGCTGGATGGTATAGGGATGAAATCCTGATAGGGGTATGATTTTGTACACTCGTCTCTCGGGCCTGTCCAACCTCCAATACAGTGTGTACAGGGTCACTCCTGATGGTAAAGCAGCCAGGGCATGGCATTGAACAGCCACTTCTATCTAGCGCTGAGGTTAAAGAAAGAGTAGAGCTAGCTGTTCTTGTACTCCACAACTGTGCCTCTATTGCCTGTTCCAGACTGAACATTACCATACATACCAGCTTTGTTTCTTACAAGCCAGATCCATTAATGTTGCCACAGACCATTGTAAAGTCAACTTGCCATTTGTTTATCCTTTTTCATTTGGAACCACAAAGTATTCCTTCATTCAGGTTTTAGTGTACTTGGGGAAACTCTTTATCCACTACTCGGCAAACTTTCTATCACAATGGGGCTAATTTTGTGAGGTATTTTCTGTCCTTTGTTGTGGTGATATGATTTATGACCCAAAGTGGCACAGTTTAAAATTCAGCGTGAACTGATCATTTGATACTTGGTCAGATATGGCTTTTATGCCATATTATCCAGGACTTTAGTGGCAATGTGTTCCACTTTTCTGAGAGTTCGTACAAATCCAGTCATCAGATAGATTTGAATGAAGTTGGGGTTTTGCAAGTTGAATATAACAGCAGGTATGGGAAACTGAAGGAAATGGCACGTGTGGCATGTTTGACAAATCTCATCAGCCAGCCAAGTTTGGAAAGTTCACCCATCTGAATTCCCCTAATCAATGAAGAGGGTGGCAAATCATAGGGGCTGGTAGTTTCTTTGGGCTTGCCTTTCTTCATTTTAATTGCAAGATCCAATTCTAATTCATAGTTGTTGTTAGCAGGAGGTGGATAATATACAGGGCAGAGTCACTTTATTAATTATTTCATGTACAATAATCTGTGACAGATGCAAAGTGTATTATTTCTCAACATAATCAGTCATTTTTCAACACATGATGTGTGGTGGTTTACAAACCTTCTGATCCATCTGTAAAGAATATTTTCAGTTGTGATCGAGCCACATACGCACCATGTCCTTGACCATCACCAATGGCAAATCTTCATCCACGCAAGGCTTCTTTTAGTGGTCCAGACATGTGATAATCCATTGGAGCTAGGTCCAGACTATATGGGGTTCTGGGAGAGTGCAGATTTGAGGCACCTGATTGCTTCAGCATTAGCTGCCACTGAATGTGAACATGCTTTACCGTAGAACAAAAGAAACCCCTTGGACAGCAAAACTCCATGCTTTTGAATCACCATCTTCACCTTCTGACATGGTGCAATTCGTAAGTGGTGCTGCCAGCTTTGCAGAAGATTTGTAAACAAACAAATCACCAACTAAATCTCACAGTGACTCTTCACAGCAATGCATAGCATGTAGTTATTGGGACAACTGTTGAGTTTCACACTCTGTTGATGTCAGTGCCTTTGTAGGGAAATGTGCTTTTCTATTTGCCAATGTATATTATGTTAATTGTGATTTTCTTCCATATCTGCATTTGTGTTTTGAGTTTATTGGGTTTGGTTTGGTGCTTTTAATTTTGACTTCCCCTTCCTTCATAGTTTTGTACTTTATTTCACTTGTTAGCTTCTTCTGACAAAATCTGATCCAGTATGTGTATGTAGGTGTTGTCAACAAATGTAGATTTTCCACCGATACTGAGTAGGTGCAATCTTGCCTTTTCAACCTGAGGTTGGGCACAGATCAGGTTTGCAAGTTCTTTTTCAAACACAATATCATGAAGTCCAGAAATGAAGCAAGAGTAATATTCCATTGTCAGAACCACTTAGAATATGGGGGGGGGAAGACAGTTGTGGTCTGAAAATCAAAAAAACTGTTATGAGCATAATGTAGTTCATCCAGTTTGTCATTACATACCAAGACGAGTCTGTAATGGCTGGAATAGTTTTAAGTACAGTGCACCCCTTGTTTTGCACCACCACTTCTTGCATTTTACCTGATATTGCAATGCTGTCTGTAAGGTCCTGGCCAGGTGGCCATTAAAACTGTCAAGTATTAACAGCATATACATTTTCTTGGATTTTCCCTGTCCAGACTGCGATAACGTGCAACATATAAAAAATTACAGAAATGAACATACCTAATATTAGCTAATTTTTGGGTGCCGAACATGAAAAAGATGCTGAAAATTGAGAATTGGCTCTCGGCGCAGAAGTGGCATGCGACTGCATTCCCAGTCACATTATCAGTACCACATGATCAACTAATATTGTCATAGACTGTTCATTGTTTGTCTATCCATGAATGTAGGAGTCCTTTTGGGTGCACGGCACTTGTGTTACCTGTTCTACATTTGCATTTTTGGCAGTGAGATAAACATTTCTTTCAGCCTTTGTTTCAGATGGGTTATAAATGCCCTGTAAGTGTGTGAACAGTGTGGATAACTTCTGTTATATAAGTAGAGAAATAACATTTGCTTCAAGGAAACATGCTTTATCCCTATTGTTGAAACAAGCCTACTTTTTGTACTTTGGTTGTAACTTAGGTGACTCAGACAAGAGCTTGGCTCTGGACATGTGCTGCACATCCTGTTCATCAAAACTTAACCCTTGGGGGTGAATCGCAAAGGATGCTGCAGGGTTTCTTTACTGATAATGTGCTGAACACCGTATATACTGTGCAAAGAAGTGTTTCCATATCCTTTATCAGAGACAAGTTTTTCCATGCATCATTGATGTTTATATTTCCCAGTGAGCTGTTCTGTGAGATGTGGGATTTCTGTCTTCAGTAGTGCTGCATCACCTCTGTGTTTTCCCATTATGACTGCAGCACCATCTGACATGAACTTTATCATCTTTTGCACATCAAATTGTTGATTAGTATGGAATTGTTTAATCTCAGTGAAAATTGACTATCGTATGCTGATAGCTGTGTCATTCCAGCAAATATTGTTGTGTAATGGTTGGTTTTAGAGGAATGAAACTTGAAATATAAAATAAATATTTAACTAACTGAAGTGTCATTACTTCATCCACACTTGATGTGCATCATGGATATCATTCATCACGTTTTGCAAAACAACGTGGTAAATGCACTCAACAAATTCAGACACATAATCTTGGTATGTCAGTTTTATGGAAGTTTAACATAATTTTTCATGTGATCATGAATGTATTGAATAGAGGGCGGTGAAGAATTCGTGGAAATGACAAGCAGAATATTGTAAATGAATATTTTCATTTTGACTTAACATCATTGCCACTCACTAAACTCTAATCTAGAGTTCCTATTATTGTTTGATTTCATTACTAAGTGATTTATTCCAATGCCCTGTTCAATTCTTCATAACTTGGGCACTCCTTCCCGATGGACTATGTGATTGAAATGCCTCTTTTCAGTAGTCACATCTTTCAATCAGTAAACTCACAACTAACTTTGGCTTTTACGTATGACGGGCATACTACACCTCTATCCTCCGTGTACAGAAACATGTTACTTAGCTATACTTGCTGCAGTATTCCAGAGTTGTCAGTTTCAGTTTCAGCTAATTCATTTAGCCATGATAACTTAAAACTTCCTGTGGCTGTAAGTTTCTTAATGTTATCTTGCTTGTCTTGCACTGATATTTGTACAGTACACTTTGACATCTTGGCATTTGCAAACTCATAACTTCTAAAAATCATGCACTAGTGATTTACTGCTGCATTAATACTACTGTAACAGAAACAACTTTGTTAGTGTGTCATCTTTGAGAGTGAGTGGGGGAGTGGCTGCACAGGCATGCGTCTTAGAGGATAGATTCAAGGACAGTATTATTGTAATATGCTGTGAAGGTGAAAGTGAAATATACAGACTGTGAACTCTAGAAAAAAGAAAGGCACACATGACACTTATTACAGGTTGAAGAAATTAATAAATACTGTACAGGTGAGAAGGGTAAAATTTTTGTTCCTTTCCACACCATTAAGTCATGTAGGTGGAACAGACATATAGCTCCACTGACTTGTGGCCTTGGCGCAAGATGGAGGTGAGGGGTAAACTTCATGCCCTGGCTGCTCTCCCCCAGGAAATGAAACTCTGTACCCATTGAATCGGAGGTTGGACAGGCCCCAGAGCCTGTCTGGGCGTTTTGGAGAAAAGAAAAATCTCTTGTCCCTACAGGGATTCAAACCTTGGACTGTCCAGTCTGGAGTAGTGTACTCATAGTCATTATATCAACTACGCTACTCTGTATCCTGCAGTAAATTCTCTACGTCACTTAACTTCCTCATGTTACAGTACATCACTAGGTTAGGATCTTAATTATGTGACTAGCAAACTTTCCTCCTTTTTTGCCATCTGAAATTAACAGTATATCAGCATGTTTAATGTATTCAGTTACCATTGCATCCAACCATCATGGTGTTGTGTATATGACACTGTGTTGTGTTAATACTGTGAGAAGGTTTTTTCTTGTATGCATGTGTGTATCATGTTATATTGATTTTGTTTATGTTCAAAGTTTATTTTCTAAATGCCCAGTAAAAATGTTCATAGAAGCTAAGCCATAGTTTAGGATGCATAATTTTCAGTTCCCAGATTTCACACTTCCACAGATTTACATCCAATTGTGGATGTCCCTACAGAAGTGCAAAATAGAGGTTTGCCTATGTTATGTCCCAATTTTGCATTACATAAGCAAGTTCCTTGCACCATGGTGTCATCAGATCACGGTTTAAGGACAGGGTCTTCACATATTGAGGATGTGTAGAGTGGTCATGGACAACTGGCAACAGATGGTCATGCAGCCCAGGTATTGCATAGGTTTAGCTACCACTCACTATAAAAGATTAGCATCTCTGTTTGGCAGTTCTTAACTGAGAATAATACGGTGGTGATGCTACTCCTCACCTCCCCACAAACCTAGCCCCTTCTTAGCCCCTTATGACTTTTTCCTGTTCCAAAAGATTTAAACGTGTTAAGGGGGCGAGGATTTGAAGATTTCCTGGAGATATGTAGCTGAATCGTAAGTGCTGGACAGCATCACAAAACAGGAGCTTCAGAGATTCTTTCAATAGTGGGAGAGGCATTGTGGCAATGTTTGAGCTCCAAAAGGGACTGTTTTGAAGGGAACAATACCAGCCTGCAGCTAACATAAGTCTATAATTATTATACTGACCCAGTCCAGAAAGTTTTTCTGGCTTGTACATCCAATAGCATAGGTAATAGATGAGTGAATGACTATGGAGCATTGGTGGAATGATACTGACAGGGGAAGATAAAACTACTCAGTGACAAGCCTGTCCCACTGCCACTGTGATGAGAGGCTGGACATTAACTGCCTGAGGCATTGCATGGCTGAGGGTAATGTTAAAACTGACCTTAACCTTCTAAAGACAAAACGTAATCTGCTTTATATAAGGAATCAGCCCATACCGCGCTGTAAATACTTCCCACCATGGTTATAAAAACCAATCGGTTAAAGGTGTATACAGCAAAGGCCTCTGTCTGTTCTGAGATCTGTACAAAACACTCAAAGCAAAGCAAGCACCATGTAAAATTTCTGATTGTTAAGCCTGGTGGTATGTAAAGAAACCTCTAGGCTTTAAAAGGTTAATAGAGGTTTGACAGTATTCAGCTAACTCAGAATAAAGTCTAGTGTTGGTCTGTTGTGAATATAGAAATGAACCTTAAGATTTCATGAAAGTAATGAATTTCTTGACCAGCTGACTGGTTAAGCTTCTCAAGAAAGACTCTACTCAGTGTAGTTAGCATGATTTGTGACTGCATGAAGTGAGTAGGATGTTAATCGCACGTACTAACACTTCATTATCTGAATGTTTCATTACATATTTTCTTGTTACTCTATTTGAAAAATTCATCCACCTGTTTTGTTGTGATAGTGAAATGCTGCAACAGAAATACACTGAGTGGAACCTCAGAATCTAGCCACTGTTGCATGTGACAGTGGTGAGCAGGACGCCTTTCTTTTTTCTTTCAATTTTCTGTTCCCTTGATTGGTATTGTTCTTTGGAGTGTAACCATGATAGAAAAAGTATAACTTGTAATGAGAACTTCACTATAGCAAGAAAAATACTATGTTCAAGTTATATTGCAATTGTTGTGTATTATAATACATTACGTGCCTGTGTACTGTATAATGTATCTTTCCTTGCTGCTCTGTATGTATATGATAATTTCACATCACCATTTCTGTAACTATTTCCTTTGAATTATCAAAACCTCATATTAGTTCAATGTAACAACAATTTTTAAAGAACATATCTATCCATAAAGTGAAGTGTTTATATGTATTGTTTTCTTCCTTATGTATGGTGTTGTGTATTTTGTAGTCATCATGTGAATCATTCAGGTTACCTCCCATTTTTTTCTTCCTTCTGTTTTGGTCATTTATTAGACATACTATAATCATTAAGCCTTAGCATCTAATTTGTAATTTAGTGCTGGTACCACAATAGCTTTACTAATGTATTTAGATTCTTGCCCTTTCTTTTCTGAATCCTTTTTCCATTGCAGTGGCTGGTTTTCTCCTCACCACCCCACCTGCAGCGTTTGCTTCCTTTTATTTATATTAAAGTTCTGATTTTTGTGTTTTTATTTTACTAATTTTGTTTGTTTCATATTGAGTGGTAAACATAAATGATTCGGTGTCTCCTGTCTTGTATTTAATCTTTATATACTCTCTTTGTGTGGTTCAGTAAACCTTGGCTTACATTTCCACATTTTGCTTTTTCCATGGATTGACACACTTTTTATGCATTCCTGGTCAGATGCCCATAAGAACAACATTTCCCACATTTTACACGGTCTCCACAAAAATGTAAAACAAAGGGGATTTACTGTAGGTTGTATCTTTGTCAGTTACTCCTGCCACTCTATCACTTTTTCTAGGGACAAGCCTGGAGTTGCTGGGTGTTTCAGATTCTTTGTGTGGGATAAAGTGCCAGCTGAATTTTGTTGTGGTTGTTCACATGATCTCACAAACACACCCATTTTGCCTTAAACCAAATGTGCCTCATTGTGAAGAAAGCCAAAGTAAAACAAAGATTAAACGCAACTGCCAAAGCAAGAAGTGCCTCAAAGTTCTGAAGATAAGGAACAGGGTAGTGATTGTGATCAGGATTTTTGTATAATATTTGTTCTAATTTTGGGAACTTATATCAGTTTGAGTAGACAGATAATAGTGTGATCTCTTGCTTCTCTCAATAATTTCTATACTTGAAGTGATTTAATTTAGAGTAGAATTGCCCTTTTCAAGGTGAAGGAAATGGGATGTCTTATGAAAGTTTTGGGATCAAAAGAGCGTATAATGAACCTGCATCAAATCATCCAAAATAGGAAAGATATGATATGTCAGTGAAGAGTCAATTTTCTGTCAGTCTGGTATATAAAGTTTCAAGACAGTTCCAAGAATGTTAATATCTAAAATTTTCTAAAATACTTTGATGTACTTTACCAAGATTAATATCACAGAATGGAAATTATTTGAGAACTAATGTGCACCTTAATTTCAAAAGGAGATATTTCTTATATTGTTGATGAAATTGCGGTTGAGGATTCATATAACCATCCAAGCATGTGTTTTCAGCCATTTGATGAACACTTGGACTTACCCCGAATGGTATGTTCACTTAATTATTATAACACACCATGATCTTCTGTCAGTGATGCTGAGATCTGATCTAGAACTTGGCACTTCCTTAATCTTAGTCTCTTATCACCTTGTATAAACCCAGACTTGGCAAATTATTCAGAGCTTGATGAGTATTTACTGCTGTGAAGTGAATAGTACCATTTTTACCCTGTAGCTTCTGCAAATGTAACATTTGTGTTTCTCAGTGAGACATACAGTATCAGAGCTCTGTTATTTAGTTAATGTTTTTATTATATACAGATTCTGTGTATTCCAAGTTATTGCACTGGTATATATCAATAAAAACTGTAAAAGTCATTCCAACATGTTTTTCCTGATACACATAGCCATCATCAGAAATACATGCAGAATTCGTATTATTGTCAGGGTAGGGCCAAAAGGTACATTACAGAGTAAATTGCAATATCCTTGTATACAGTAGACATTCCTTTATAAAATATGTAATATAAAATGTACAGAACTTGGTAAAATTACTTGCATCCAGGCCTCTTCTTTTCAGATTAGTACAAGGTTCTGTACAGTGTAGTTGCATATATATATATATCAGGCAAACACTTTATCATCTTTGTAGACATTTGCAAACATGGGCATTAAGTGTCAAAAACTCTTGCATGCAGCTGGTATGAGTTTCTCACTAACACATTAAAGAATGTTAGAATGGTTTTTCTTTTATTTTTATGTATGTACAATACATCTTGTATGTTGTTTTTATTTCAACCAACAATGCACAATATATATATATATATATATATTATTTTAACAATATTTATATTATAATCACTCCTCCATATTTCAATGGGGGTGCGTGGTGGCGTAGTGTTTAAGGCAGTACGCTACAAACCGGCAGGTTGTGGGTTTGATTCCCGATGGTGTCATTGGAATTTTTCAGTGACAATCCTTCCTGTCGCACTATGGCCCTGGGGTTGACTCAGCCTCTTAACACAAATGAGTACCAGGTGTATTTCCTAGGGGTAAAGGTGGCCGGTGCATAAGGCTGACAACTTTACCACCATCGTGTGCCATTGTCATGAAATCTGGGAACCTTAACTTCCTGGAACCCTCTAGGCCACTCCAGGCCTGTAACGGGACTGCTTTACCTTTTACCATGTTTCAGTACATTTGTATCATCCTCAGAGAGTTCCAAAGTTGTACTTTGCTAAAGTTATTATTTATATATTATTAAAATTTCATTAAAAATTATCAAATTAAAATATTTATGTGGTTGTTGTTGATAAAATGTAGTCTGTATGATTTTTACAATATAATTTTTACCAGTAGTATGTTTATGTGGCTGTATATGCAATCTGGATATTCCACAATAAATAAAATTAAACTTAATTTGTGTTTGACCTTGCATCATCAAAATTTTGGGAATTTTTTAACTAGTTGACAAACGGTTAGCTTCTCAAGAAGGGCTCTGCTCCATGGAGTAAGGAAGTAAGTAAATAAGTAAGTAAGTAAGGTTGCATATGTATATGGTCAGTTTATTAATTGGTTGAGTTTCTTACTAAGGTGTGTGCAAGTTGACCAAAATAAAGTTAACAAAGTACTTATCTCCATTTACATGAATAATATACATAAATATTTAGAAATTAAATTAACAGAAGAGGAAAACAATGTAACCTACTTGGACTTCTCCATCAATAGAAACAATAATGATCTACACCTAGGTATTCACAGAAAACCCACACAAACATACACTACTATACATCTCATATCCAACCATCCATTAGAACATAAACTTACTGCATACAACTTCTACATAAACAGAAGGATAGCACTAGCAATCAGGGAACAAGCAAAACAACAATAATGGAAAATTATCCTCACCATAGCTAAAAATAATGGTTTTCCATTACAAAATATTCATAAACTAAAGAAAAAAAATAATACCTAAAACACAAAAAAACAAAAGTCACACCCACACAAACACAACAAAGAAAAAATAGGTCACCTTCACATATCACAGTCCACTCATGCACAAGGTTATTTAAAAATACTAACTTGTATATAGCCTGTTGAACTAACAACACTACATACAACCAACTCCGTGACAGAATACCACTGAATAAAATAAATTCTAGTGGCATATGTAAATTAAAATGCAAAACCAGTAATAATTCATATGTTGGCCAAACTGGAAGATCAGTAGGATTATGCTGTCACAAACACACAAGATACACCAAAACAAAGTATCCCAATCTCAGCGTATGCATTACATGTGCTAAACAATAAACATGAATACAGAAATGCGGACCAAGCCATACAACTACTAAAAGCATGCAACAAAGGAAACAAAATGAACTGCTGGGAATCCTTTTAGATACAGATCTTCCAGCAACAAAACACACTAATCAATGCACAGAAAGTCAATGACCTTAACCCACTATACACCTTAGCCAGTGTCACAACACGTCACGTAGTCCGATATCCACCACATTTCAGTACTCACCACCCCAGCACACAGGCAACATCAACACAGGGTAAGTCCATCATCCACTACAATTCAACCCCTGTGTTTATATTTTATCAACCCATAAACTTCTTCATCATTTTAAATTTAATTTTATTTATTGCGGAATATCCAGATTGCATATACAGCCACATAAATATACTACTGGTACAAATTATATTGTAAAAATCATACAGACTACATTTTATCAACAACAACCACACAAATATTTTAATTTGATAATTTTTAATGAAATTTTAATAATATATGAATAATAACTTTAGCAAAGTACAACTTTGAAACTCTGTGAGGATGATACAAATGTATTGAAACATGCAGGAGTGATTATAATATAAATATTGTTAAAATAAAATATATATATATATATATATTGTGCATTGTTGGTTGAAATAAAATCTTCTTTTGTTTATTTTGTTTAGTTTTAATTTGCATTATCCTTTTTTTTTTGTGCCCATTTTCTTCACAGTCTTCACTGAGTGACGAAGCGAAGGAAGTGTACAGCAGCCTTGTGGAGCAGGCACTCCCTCCCCCTTCCCTCCACCCGAACTCTCCCTCAGTTGATACAAATCCTTTGCGCATGCTCCGTTCAGGAGCATTTCCTGTTGTACGGCCCAGGGTTCGAGGTAACAAACACAACAGTGGAAATCAACCACATCAGTGCACACCACCTCTACAGCACCAATACAGTGAGTCATTGCCTTCTGCAACTACCAGTTCGAGAAGTGTGCCAAGGCTGAGAGTACCACCACCACCTTCAGCAGCACCTCCTGTCCTACCCACAGAAACTCCTGGTTCATTTATAACTGCTCCTTTGCCGGTTTTGAGAAATCATTCTACAAAAGTTCCTAATGCAGACACTAAACAATGTGCAAATTTGGAAGAAACGTGTAAGGAAAATAGTGGTCATCCTTCAAGTACCACAGATACTACCAACCAAAATGCTACACGGGAGTCATCTGCAAGTTCTGAGGTTTCTGAAGATATTGGGGTTACTTATGCTGATGAAGTGGAAGGTGTGGAGGGAAATCCAATTCCACTTCCTCCACGTGACAGATCACGTCCATTGCCTCCAACAAAACCTCGGCATCAGCGTAAACATCCGCTTATAATACCAGGAGGTGGAGTTACACGGACACTAGCCAAGATGGTCGAGACAGAAGTAGAATGCGCAAGAAAAGAAGAAGTAACAACGCAGTCCTTAGGGCAACAAAGAGAACCTCAAGTCATATTTGGAACATCTGACGAAGGTACCTCAGATCAAGCCAAATCACCACTTGGAACTTCCAGGTAATGACATAGTTTTTCTGCTCACCTTGATTAAGCCACTTTCCATAAAATGTAGTTAGTGTCAGAAATACAAAGTATGCTCATGATGAAAACTGTTCTGTTATGCAGACTTCCCTTTAGACAGCAGCATCTTTAATGTCATCATGTGTAATTTGAAATAACTTGTTGATTATTTAACTGAAACAGAATATTTTCATCAGCACATAGCACTGCATTTTTATGTCGGTGTGTGCATGTTTATGTTTAATGAATGTCATTAATACTGCACCTGCCAGTAACATTATGAACCTTATTTATAAAAGTGTGTCATGAAAACACAGACTTAATGAATTGTTTGTAAGAAGGAACATATTGTTCATGTTTCATATGATATATGATTGTATATAATTTCAGACCTGTCATAGCTGCTGTGTGTGGTTGATTACTTAATGCTGTACATAAGACAAAGAGCAGTTGACATTTGCAGTGCACATTTCGTTAGTGTGACCAATAGCTTTTTCGCTTTGTCTTTACAGTCCAAAGTTGCAAGTGTGTGAAGGATCACATTCCATGGTATCTTGTGACCTTTGAGTGACAGCACTTACCAAATTAAAAAAAAAAGTTTTGGTGGTTCAGTCAGGTGTGTTACAAACTTTATCTGCACACTGGTATTTTAATTGGTCATCTGACAAGAAAGCAGGCAAGGGCAACTTTCTCTACCAGCGGTGGGTACTGATGCCAAGCCATTCATTTGAGAGTGAAATGGACACTTCTCATAAAAGTAGTTAATTGTTATTCTAATTTTTTGTACAGTTCACCACATGATGTCTAAACCCTTACTTTTCTCTCCATGACAGTTGAACTTTTGTAGCTAAACATTGATACAAAGTAACACCAACAGGAGTTGACATTTTCTCTTTTTATAACCAATAGGGGGTCAGCCTGTTTTAAAAAAATACAAAAGACAACACCACATGCTGGGGTGAAGCTCTGAATTTTCTGAGGGGATAACTTGGGACATGAACCTGGTACTTGTAAACTATAGTACATTTCCTCAATTGTTTAAGTCCCAAACAAGTACCTTAAAACTGGTGTCTCATGTTTCCATAATGTAACATATTTTATTAATCTTTATCATTGTAAGTGACCATATGCTGGTCTATAACATGTAGTTGCAAGTGGCTCAGTATGCTGTATGGTGGTCCCATTGTGTCTGATTGGTAGCAAATTAAATGGCTATGCTCAGTCAGAAAAACTCAGGCCATTGAGAGATACAGTTGGCATTCAGTACATCTCCGTAAGGTTAAATGACACAGTACTTGGTGTTTTTATAGCATATGTACAGCTCTAGTTGTTAATTTTAAACCAGCTTTGTAACTACAAAGATTAGGTAGAAAGAGGTCATACAAAGAAAGAATAACAAAATCAACATCTATTTTCATTATTTAATTTATTGCTCTGTTGCACTGTTATCTTGCGTATGTATATTTTACATTAGCATGGAGGGAGAGTAAACCTGAAAAAAGAATGTTAAATTTAATAGAAATTTTCAAAATTGAACTGGGCCATGTTTAGCAGTTGGAATAAGTTCAGTGCAAGGTCCACATAAAAGAAATAATGAGCCATTTGTTTGAGATCCCTGGTGGTATAGATTATAATCCAACAAATACGTGTATTAAGTATATTTTGGGATATTGATACACATTGTTTCAGGCTGCTTATGAATGTTTTTGGTTTTAATTGTGTATATATACGATTTGAGCCATTCTGTTTGTCCTGTCTTCAGCCTTGATGACAGCTTTGAACAACACATTGCATGTGAGTTGGCAGCACTAGACGATATCCCTGGAGATGCAGGATGTTGTACAGGAAGTGAGATGGTGCGTCACAGTGATCATGTTTCTTGTGAAGATCTGCTCGAGTTTGCATGTGACACACCTAATGCTCGGCGAACTCAGAGCAAGGCTAGAGGACAAGATTCTGATGAAGTTCGCATCATGGGGAAGGTGTTGGGTTCTGAGGTAAGATGTATAAAGAGTGTGCTGGGAAAGCTCACTCTTCCAAATTAAAGGGTGATCGGACTTATGCTTCTGTTTACCACTGTATTCAGACCTGTTCTGGGTGCCACGCAAGTCTCCTTTCTGGTCATCTTTCCCTATGGTGACAGAGGTGTAGAATGCTTGAGGCTTTGCTGTCCCTCAGTTGTTTGATGTTTAGGAATGGGGTAGGAGGTTAACAAGTAATCTTTGTATACAAACACAGCAAATTATGACTAATGTTTCATTCTAATTAAACACTTTTATCCTTAGCCATTTTGTGTACTAAGATCCTGGTGAGATTTCTAAAGGAATAACATTAATTGCGACGTTTTAAAACTAAATTTTTCAGGATAATATTTGGAACCAAGATTGCAGAAGAAAGTGAAGTTTTCAAGGTATTACATAATGGATATCACGGCAACTAGCACAGGTCTACTAGTGATGTCAGCATAGCGAAATGTACGAGGCTACCTTGGGTATGTTGTGACTACAAGTATGATCAGGGAAGCAAGTTCACACAGGAATTTGTTTGGGAGACCTTTCTAAAGTTGTCACTTCGATGTATCAAGAAGGAAATAAAATATTGAAATGAGAACAGGGAGACCCTCTAAGTCCAATGACAAGCCCACCCCAGTCTCTGTCATGACACATGTTCAAGTGACATATGGCCTCTTCAGCAGAATGTTGGCCAAACACAACAAGAGTGTTGGCCTGCTGCCTAGGAAGATCTCCCGCTTCCTCTGTCCTGTGAAAGATGACCTGGTATTTACAGCATTCTGTATGAGTGTGGCCTAGTGTACGTTCAGGTGACATATGGCCTCATCAGCAGAATGTTGGCCAAACACAACAAGAGTGTTGGCCTGCTGCCTAGGAAGATCTCCTGCTTCCTCTGTCCTGTGAAAGATGACCTGGTATTTACAGCATTCCATATGAGTGTGGCCTAGTGTACGTTGGACAGATTTGTGGCTCCATCAAGACCAGATTAAAGGAGTACCACTGGCACATCTGGCTTGTAGAGCCAGACAATTCAGCGGTGGCAGAACATGTATCCAATCAGTATTACTTAAAAAAAGCTCTAAGATACCAAAATCCTGTACCAAAGCCGGCTATATGGACCAACTTAACAGGGACACAATTTGGTTGCAGCTTCACCCAAACAGTATGAAGAGAGAGGATGGTCTGACTTTAAGCGGGTTATGGAAACCTCTGATTCACCTCCTTACAGAAAGTAGATGGCCTGCTCAGGAGTTATGACCAGCTCATGGTCCTTTTTAGGACCACACTCAACTGACTCCTGTCCAGTGCTTTTATGGCAGTTTCTTTCTTCAGAGCCCTTGGCAGACCCTTCTTACTCTCCTCCCCATGGTCCTGGATAACTTTTGTCCCTCCTTTCTCTTCCCCCATTGACGAAATGACCCTCCTCTGTGTACTTATCTCCTCATCCCCATATGGCTCGCCTGCCCAGTATGTACTTATCCCACAATGTATTTTTCATTTCCTCCTTTCTTTTCTTTCATCATTTTCCCTTGGCTCAGCCTTCCCTCCCTGCACCTTTTCTCAGTCCACATACTGGTGGTGGCTACATGTAGCAGTGCCACAAGTATTGATAAATGCAGTCAAACACAACTGTTAATATTTGTATTGCTAAGAGGTGTTTCTACATAGCTAGCCTTAACAACGACATGTTTTGGCCGCTATATCGGCCATCATCAGGTTGTACATTCTCTAAGTTTTAAAGCAAACTATATAATATACATTGTTTTTGTCAACGAGATCTCGTGCACATCTATAAACTCTGCATTTAAAATAATTACAGTAGCAGTAGAATTAAAAAGTTATTCTGAGATAAACGATATAAACAGTATAAAAAGTTAGGTGTGTGACCTCGGGGGGGGGTATGATCACACACCCAAATTTTTATACTGTGTATATCTTTTATCTCAGAATAAATTTTTTAATCTACTGCTACTGTAATTATTTTAAATGCAGATTTTATAGATGTGCACGAGATCTCGTTGACAGAAACATTGTACGTGGTCAGACAGCAAATTTCGCGAACTCACCACCATGTGCTTGCTGGGGCAGCACTGGACAAAAGCTTTATTATGGTTTGATGACTTGACATATCAGCGTTTCACAACTGTGTTGTTGTTGTTGATCTATGGCAGTCTCTTTCTGAGTGGCACTCTTACTGTCTGCGTGTGTTTTGGTGTGCCACCGCGAGAAGGTCGGAGCTTGAATTAGAGGAACGAACGAACATTAAATTTCTTCTTGTTAGTTGATGTTGATGTTAGTGCAAATTTACGGGGATAATGCAATGAAGAAAACAGCAGTTTACGAGTGGGTGAAACGTTTTTCTGAGGGAAGAGAAAGCGTCACTGATGATGAGAGATTAGGATGGCCAGCAACAAGCAGAACTGAAGAAAACATTGCAAAAGTTCGTCAAATTGTGCGTGAAAATTGTTGGCTGACTGTCAGGAGCATAG
>JGI20166J26741_11436696_pt1 | contig 27043 bp, 15 predicted proteins | sample TergutCu122P5_FD_26741 | JGI IMG/M metagenome (IMG submission 26741)
CAACTTTGGATATAGGTGTTTTGGGTTATATCGGTATAGTTTAACATAAGGAACACTCTCCCGAAGTATTTCACATTCCTCCTGGGACACCCTGTATAGGCATCTTCAGACTGAGCACATATACATAGTAAGAAATATATAGTGCAATACCACGGATGTTATGGACGAGATCTCGTCTTACATCAAGATGTAGGTATTGTTTTATATATATATTAAAAATGGGGGTTAAAAATTTTTATAAAATGTGCAATTAAAACGTTAAAATTTTTAGTGATAGTACAAACTGACGGTGATCTTGTAGGTGGAGCGGCAGAACCTGAAGGTAGTGGTCAGTGTGGGTATATTTCTGACCGCACAGTTGAAATTAATGTATTCTGTAACAACATGATGTTTGTCAATTTATTAAGGACGTAGGTGGTGTATAACCGGGGTAAATTGAAGTAATGGTGGTTTGTTTTTGGCACGACAACCCCCATTGGGCCAGGGCCTCCTCATTCACGAGTTTTCTAGACACACTGCGATACACCACATTCGGTAGGACTCCTCTGGACGAGTGATTAGCTCGTCGCAGAGACCTCTACATGACAACACAACACTCACAACAGACAGACATCCATGCCCCCAGGTGGGGTTCGAACCCACAATCTCAGCAGGCGAGCGGCCGCAAACCCACGCCTTAGACCGCGTGGCCACTGGGACCGGCACATTTGTATGTAGTGTGGGTAGACATTAAATGTTTCCTGGCTGTAGGCTATATATTATAAAATACTGATTTAACATGAAAGAAAAGCCACCTGTGTGATTCTACACCGTGTTAAAGTCTCAGCCCTTACATTACGACCGTTTAGCGATTACAGAATTACATAAACAATACAGTCAAAATAACGACCGCTGTGTTTGTAGTTACACGATGTTATTAATTCCAATCACAAGACCGCACCATGTGGGATTTCAGACGGCTTACATTGCGTGCAGTAAGGGCATATGGTACTGTAAAGCTGTTGGCTTACAAAAAAAACTCGCTACGAAGGACTGACGGAGTAAAACTGGTTACTTTTTGACAAGAAATAATGAGCTGTACGTGGCTCGCGAGCTACATGCGGCTTGTGCCAGCCATTAGCGTGCATCGTGCCAGTTGCCTTTAAAAAAACAGTTGGACATTTCTCATAAGAACAGTGTAATTCCCAATAAAGCGGTATTTTTGTAGAGAAGATATGCTGTTTTGCTTCATAAAATACATAATAAAGAAAACTAATCAATATAATTATCTTTTTATTATAATGAAAATGTTTGCCTTTATAAAATCTTATATATTTTGACCCTAAAGGCAAGATTTAGTAGAAAGTAAGGCATCATTTTTATTTACACATGAATGATGATCTGCTTTAGGGGTCGAAAACGCACTTTATAAAGGCAAGCGTTGTTGTTCCAGAGACAGAGTGTGCCAGACGTTTCTAGAAGCGTAAGTGCGACAGAGAATAAAGCATTGAGAAATTACAGACAGCGCTATATAAGTCAAGCAGATGGGATCTTCGTTTCAGGAGTGAAGGACACCCGAGACTTCTTGACGTGGATCCGGGCCTCGTGTCAGAGTGGGCTCTCAACCCAGATGAAAGGGGAGAAGCTAATGCTTATCCCACGAACCGCCGACGGATTCAGGGCCACAATGGGTGCGCTGCGGTCCCTTGACGGGAGCAAGGGTGTGAGCTTTCACACCTTCTCTCTCCCGGAGGACCGCTGTGTGCGCCTACTGGTCAAGAACCTTGGCAGAAACATGCCTGAGGACGTCGTCCGGGAAGAGCTGGAGAACCTGGGCATCTGTGTCCAGGGCGTCCTGCAACTCCGCTCGGGCCGCCGAGACCAGGAGGCCGCCAAGGCCCGCCCCCTAACACCGCACTTTATCGTGTCGGTGGCGCGGGGTCCGAAAGTGACGAAGATACGTTCCCTGACCGAGCTCTGCGGTCTTCGAGTCACGGTCGAGACGTACGTCGCCCCCAAAGGGCCCTTGCAGTGCAAGCGCTGCCAACGCTTTGGCCATACGCAGCGATACTGCGGCTACGCACCTCGATGTGTTGTTTGTGGTGAGGCTCACCTCTCAGGCGAGTGCTCTACCTCACAGCAGCAGCTTAAGTGCTGCGGCTGCGGGGGAAACCACACAGCCAACTATCGAGGCTGCGCAAAATGGAAAGAGGCCAAGGCGACGCTTGCCAAGCGGTCTCCGGTTGAACGCGGTACGACGGGCAGTGCTCCAAGCCCTCCCAAAGTCCCGAAGGCTAAACAGGCGGAGCCATCCACCGAGCAGGAGAGTCTGGGTCCCGGCTGGAACCACGTCGTCCGTGGGGGCCGTGTCATCAGGGCTACAACTCCCCCCTCTTCCAAACCCGCTCCCGGCCTGGTCACTGTAGAACCGACTCGGAAGCAAGTGACACCCACCAGAACAAAAGGCAAGACTCCCAAGTCTGCGCCGAAAGTCACGGTCGGCCCTAAGCAGGCCCCAGTGACCAAGACAGGCAAACCAACGAAGCCTCATCATACTTCGCAGCTCACACCCAAGACACTGGTGGCTCCCACAAAACCCACCCAGTCACCCATCGAGGAGATCTCTGATCTCCTAGATAACCTACCCATTCACGCATGTGTGGAGCTCACTCGCAGGCTCCTCACATCCGTCCCAATTAGGCCAAATTGCTCGCGGGCTGTGCTCAAAACAGTAGTCCTTTTCGTAGCCGAATATGGCAGCACGGCCTAAACGGACGACTCGGACTAAAGCCTTACGGCTGGCCTGTTGGAATGCCGACGGTATCCGCGGCAAGAAGCAGGAACTGGATCACTTTCTTGGGCAACACGGGATCGACATATGTCTGTTGGCCGAGACCCATCTCAGGTCAGGAGACGTCTTCCGGCTGGCAAACTATGTTTGTCACCGCAACAACCGGCTAATGGAGGGGGGCGGAACAGCCATACTGGTCCGTCGCGGTATAGAACACCACGCTGTACCCGTCCAAGGCCTGACGTACCTGGAGGCTACCGCTATCCAGGTTATGTTGGCCAACAGACCGGCGAAAATCCTGGCGGTCTACTTGTGACCCTCCCGCCCGTTAATTGATTCGGACCTGTCCGCCTGCCTTGGCGGCGGTCTTCCCGTCCTCATGGCTGGCGACCTGAACGCCAAGCATGTAGAGTGGAATTCCAGGCTGACCACAAAAAGGGGCAGACTCTTGCGTGATTATGCCGATAGGAATTCCTGCCTCATCCATGGACCGAACACTCCTACCACTGTACCTTATAACCCATCTGCCACACTTGATGCCCTAGACATCACCATCACGAAGGGCCTAGGCTCTCCAGTGTATCTGACTGCGTACTCCGCACTAAGCTCGGATCACTTACCTATTCTGATCAACACCCAATGTCGATCATCCTTTCTCAGCCCCCCAGACCGACCGGATTTGAGGAGGACTGACTGGTCCAAATTCCAGGCCCGCCTGGAAGCTGGACTCCCCTCCACCCCTGACCTCTCGAATGAGGTGGCTATTGACGCGTGTGTCAAAGAACTGTCAAGCGCTATATCAAAAGCGCTTACAAATTCAACTCCCAAATGTCGCCCCGTGCTGACCCACGGCCTTCAATACCGGCACATCTTCAGGATAAAATACGCCTGAAAAACCGGTTAAGGAGGCAGTGGCAGATTACACGGGACCCTGCTTTAAAAGCTGAGGTCAACTGCCTGCAGAGGTTGGTGACAAGCCAGCTTAACGAGTGGAGGAACTGCCAGTGGAACTGCACGCTAGAAAGCCTTGATCCAGAAGACCAGTCGCTGTGGAAGATGACTAGACGGGTGATGATAATCCCCACCCCGTTGCCGCCCCTGGTCACTCCAGGGGGACTAGCTCTCTCGGACTCCGAGAAAGCTGAAGCCCTTGCAGACAATCTTGATGCTCAATTCCAGCCGGTAAATGATCCTTCCGTCCCGGCAGTTATTGAGGTGGTTTACGAGGCGATGCGGGCGTACTCATATGAGCCCACAAGTGAACCCAAACTAACCAACCCCAAGGAAGTTCAGGACGCCATTTGGGGTCTCAAAGTTGGCAAGGCACCAGGCCCAGACGGTATTCCCAACAGGGCCTTGAAGCATCTTCCACTCAGCATTGTCTGCCTGCTAGTCGTGTTATTTAACGCGATCCTTCGAACGCAGTACTTCCCGGTGACTTGGAAGCACGCACGCGTGTTTTCGATCCTGAAACCCGGGAAGGACCCAGCATTACCCTCTTCTTATCGACCCATAAGTCTCCTAGACACGATTGGCAAACTGTTCGAGAAAATCCTGCTCTCCAGGATTCTCTGCGAAGTGAGCGAACGCGGAGTACTCCGCGATGAGCAGTTTGGGTTCAGACCCAAACACAGCACTGCACTACAGCTCACCCGCCTTGTACATCGAGTAACCAGGAACTTTAACGAGAAGAGACTGACAGGAGCAGTCTTCCTGGAAGTGGCTAAGGCCTTCAACACCGTATGGGTCGATGGTCTCCTCTACAAGCTCACAATCCTCAACTTTCCCTCTTACATTGTTAAAACCATATCCTCATACCTGAAGGGGCGGGCGTTCGAAGCGTCCTTCCAAACAGCCACATCCACTAGTCATTGCATGCGGGCTGGGGTAGCACAGGGTGGGATTATCTCACCCGTTCTCTTCAGCTTATATGTAAATGACATGCCCTCGCCTTCCCGCCACGTTGAGCTGGCTCTCTATGTGGACAACACGGCCGTCATACCCACGTCCCGTCAGCCCACGCTTCTCATCAAATACCTGGAGACCTACCTCAGCAGCCTAGGGCGGTGGCTGAGTGAATGGAGGATCGGAATTAACGTTTCGAAGAGCTCCGCCATACTGTTCGCCAAGGCCGGTAGGCGAATCCCGAAATCCCGAGCAGTACAGCTCTTCGGGGAGCCAATCAAATGGGTCAATGAAACCCGTTATCTTGGGGTAACTCTTGATAAAAGGCTCACCTGGTCGAAACATATCACTCAGGTGAGAAAGAAAGCGGCACAGAGACTGGGAACGCTGGGATCCCTCCTGAATAGGAGAAGAGGTCTCTCCATTAGGAACAGTGTTCTGCTATATAAGCAGCTCATCCGTCCCATGATGGACTACGCGTGTCCAGTTTGGAGGTCCGCCGCTCGCTCCCATATCAAGAAACTGCAAGTGTTGCAGTCTAAGTGTCTTCGCATTGCTAACAATGCACCCTGGTACATTGGTAACAGGCAAATTCACGACTACTTGGGAGTCCCCTACTTTTCCGACCACATCAGATCTCTAACTGAGAGATTCGACTCGAAGTTAGCTGATGTTGGGAACCCACTAATCCAACAACTTGGCTGGTGTACGCGCTGACCAAGTGTCGTTTCCGAATTCATACCAACTGGTACTTCGGCTACCCTGACTGAGGTTTTCCGTGATTTTCCTCAGTTATAAGGCAAATGCCAGGGTATAGCTGCAAGACGGGGCACGGCCCGCACCTTTTTCTAAATTAGGCGAGGTTTTTCCGCGGTTTAGCAGCTGCTTAAATTAGTTTGACCACTCTGGGTTCGAATCCCAGAAAGCCTTCCAACCAAAGTTGCTCCCCCCAAATATGACCCATTGTCTCCCAGACAATGGGCCTTAGCGTGCTCGCGTTGAAATTTCAACTAGTTCGATAATCGTTAGCGCAAGCATATCCCCAATTAGAGTTTTGGACGATTGTTACTGAGCCAGCAAAGCGATATACGTGGGAATGGCTATATAGACTGAGGGACGTCGACTTGCGCTTCACGCAAGTCTCCGCCCTCTGTTAGACCTTTGGTTGGTTTTTGGTTGGTAAACAAACTGCTTGTTGGGCTGACCAGCGACGGAGACATGTAGCCACAAGTGAGGGAGCGAGTTGTGTGTGGAGCAGCATTAGAGTAATAGCAGAACGGAGGGTGGATCACGAGTGTTTGTCGGAGCTGGATAGTGTATTTGATTTGGATTTTCTTCATGTCTCCCGGTCTGTCAGTAATAACAGCTTTTCGTAATACCATACTGTCGGCGTATAAACTTCATCCTCTCCTGTTCCTGAACGCTTCAACTGAATCACTTTTCATTAGCTCTTTTCGAAAGGCACTTCGTATGTTGTTAATTTTTTAATGACCGTATGGCGAGTGGTGTTCGGTTCGACTACGTTTAATTTGTCTGTTAGCTTTTCTTAGGCCACATTTTTTCTGGTGGTCACTATATTATTTACTTCTGAATTTCCACACCGCGAGAAAACACTAGTACAGTTCAACAGAATTGCACAGAAATTCACCACAATACACCCTTGTGTCGTCCATGACAGACGGATGCAGTAGGTGGACTGAGTCACATCCACCAATCCCGACTTACCTGCCGCAATAAATTCAGTCACTGTCTGAACTGCACAGGTACAATAAAGGCCGGTCACAGGCATCACTTTAGGCTGTACTGCATCCACACGTCCATCTTTAGTGTGCAGCATCTGTTTGTACAGTTAGGCCAGGGTGAATTCTGAGCATGTGGAGGGGCCTTTAACTGTGCAAACAGAGTTGAACCGGAGCAAAAACTGATGTGAGGAGGACCGTTTGGACTTACCGTTAGTTCGGTGGTCTCAGCGGCAAGATGTCCCTAATGTGTGCTTCTTTTCTGCCCAGTTAAGATGCCAAGCGGTTTCCTGTGCTGCCCTCCATTGATGCGACAGTCACACATTGTTCAACCCCAACTCTTTCGGTACATTATGGAACTAGTCATGTATACATTTAGCATAATAAATAAAGCAAGTGTACAAAAGTTGTGCCTATGCATCGGCAATCTCGACGTCACAATCGATAACGAAGTCCACTACTAATCCTATTGTTCTACAAAAGCAAGATTCCTTCCAGTCGTTAACCTAACTTCAATTCTGCACACAGTACACACTTCATAATATATAGAGTTATTTATATTATGTCAGTATATAGAAATTTGCATTTCAATTCACATGATCAACAGAGATCTCATTTCCCTTACATTGCAACATTCTATAAAACTGTTGGCATTACAAGTGCAGGTTTTTCATTTACTGGTAAAGGAATTATTATATTTCTTATTCTATATGTGTTGGACTTGTGCAATAACGTTTTATTCCACCAGTTCACACTGTTGGCCTGCCAGTCTTACAGCCACCCATACAAACAACTGTATCATTACTGTTTCAAAATGCTACTGAACAGTTGCAATATGTGCAGTGGAGGGAAAAATATACATTTCATTTATGATGCTGTTAAATTGTACAGAATAAGTTGTGAGTGAATTGTGAGTGTGGGCTGGTTTGATATGAAACTGAGAGGAAAATGCAAGTTCTTGTGAGGGAAAACTGTCCCTGTAACAATCTGTCCACCACACACCCGTGTATAAACCTGTCCCTGTAACAATCTGTCCACCACACTCCCACATATAAATCTGTCCCTGTAACAATCTGTCCACCACACACCCACATATAAACCTGTCCCTGTAACAATCTGTCCACCACACACCCACATATAAACATGTCCCTGTAACAATCTGTCCACCACACACCCACATATAAACCTGTCCCTGTAACAATCTGTCCACACCCACACCCACATATAAACCTGTCCCTGTAACAATCTGTCCACCACACGCCCACATATGAACCTCTCCCTGTAACAGTCTGTCCACCACACGCCCACATATAAACCTGTCCCTGTAACAATCTCTCCACCACACACCCACATATAAACCTGTCCCTGTAACAATCTGTCCACCACACACCCACATATAAACCTGTCCCTGTTACAATCTCTCCACCACACACCCACATATAAACCTGTCCCTGTAACAATCTCTCCACCACACACCCACATATAAACCTGTCCCTGTAACAATCTCTCCACCACACACCTACATGACTCAAAACAGACCTCCCTAGTGAGAGGCTGGTTACTTACTGCACAAGTTAAAAGTTCTGAAAGACAAGTGTTTAATGAGCAACACACATGCAATATGCCGGTGCAGTTGGTGACAGTCAAATTGCAAACATATGATAAACACGTAATTGTCAGATGGCAGTACGGGCTGGACGATCTGGAATTTGATTTCCTGCAGGGGCAAGAGGATTTGTCTTCTCCGCAATGTGCAGACTGGCTCTCAGGACCCCCAAGCCTCCTATTTAATAAATACAGCAGTTTCTTGTCCCCGAGGTATAGCAACTGGGCTGTGCAGCTGACTGCTCGCTTCCACCTAATGCCAAGGTTAATAACCAATTCAGCTATACCTCTACTGCCACTACATGCCTTTGTGCCATGCACAGGCACAACTTCACCTTTACACAATGCATATAAAGCAGTTAAGTGCAAGCAACAGATAATTACTACATCTTAATACAACCACATAACACGGTATTACATGTATAATGACTGTCAGAACTGCAATAAATTTTACATTTAATGAGTAAAATCAGTAATTTCTACAGTGTGATAGGCAAAGTATAAAATATCCATATCTTACTTCTCAAAACCCTCATATGTCAATGTCTATTTCAGGTGACTTCACAACTTAAATTACAGTTTGCAGGCCTGTCCAGGGAGAAAAATGTACTGGAGATATGAGTGAAACAGTCATCACCTATTAAAAAGAGGTATTGCACTGATATAGTGATTTGCCATAAGCTGAAAGTTTTATTCTTGGTACTTCTTGAAATGTCATAAAATTTCTCATACAAATACATTAATGCTGCAGTCTGATCAACATTGTATTCAGTAAGAATAAAGCTACAATTTCAGCTAAAACTGATTAGGCACATTCAGGCCTAATCACAGTAATACAAAAGGCAGTATATTTTACAACTGCATTGCAGGTTTAAAATCTCAACCTCTACAAGTTAAAATGTGCATAAGAAATAAATACTGAAAGATACAACTTGCAGTTTATAACAAGTTGAAGAAGTAATAATGCAAACAGAATGATATGATGCAGGCAATTTGATATAACATTCTTGTAAGCAACATGTGTATGTATTGTACTGAATCATCATAGTGTAGAAAAAGTGTGTAATAAGTAGGACTAGCTTAAATTCCTTAATCTTGTTTCCACAATGTTTTGTTTCTGTGTCCAGTGTCTGATGACCAACTGACCATGTTTCCTAATTAAATTCAATTTCATAACTTCCCTCTTTGATGGAATTACTACTACTTTTTATATTAAGGTTGGTAACACAGAAATTAACTGCTGTAAGGCACACAGGAACATAACAAATGATACATATTCACAAGACTGAACACTGGTACTAAACATGGTCATGTCTATAACATATTTAATATACATTTCTCACTGTCTGATAAAATGGATTGTAGTACCATAGCAGACATCACACAGCTGTCTGAAATCCCCAAATCCATGGGATTTCTCTCTCTGCTAGAAATATTTAAACAAAAACACACATGTCCAGTATGTTTATACATCATATCAGTACAACCACAGCACTACACCACCTGACAGGGATGTTCAACCAGAGGTTTGGCAGTCTCAAATCACACTTCCGATCAAAACTGAGTTGCAAGGCCACTTCCATTCCAAGAATCATTGGTGCAGGTTTGGCATATATTGGTTTCGTTTCTTCATTTCCCTGAAGGCTGACCTGTTTTCGTAGAAGCTGCGTGGGATTATCAAAACCTGTGAAATATGAGATAAAAAGACTGAAGTGTCAAAATAAGTTACATCTCTTCCTATGAGGATAAGGAATATTGTACTGGTGTTATGTGTGGGGTGAAGAGGCAAGGTGGTAAGGTGAGAAGCAAAGAGCATGAAGGACCAACAGTTCTTATCCATTCCAAAAACACTGCAACACATAAACTGCAGTACTTTCAGTTTATTTTAAACAATGGAGCGAGACGGACCGTTAAACAATCCAACAAAGTAACTAATGACAGGAAAAAGAAGTATTAATAGAAATGTGGCAAGAGGGCCCAGCTCACATTTTCATAGAGAGTGTACTCCCAAATAATGTAAACGTTTTTATATCATGTACAATGCTATGTCACTGCTCCAGCTAGAGCCAAACAGTGACAGGGCCTTGCCAACTGTAGCTGTTTGCAGTGTATGGGAGCTCAGCTGTCAAGAAAACTGGCTTTTATAGCATTCTTCCATTTGTATTGCTGTTTTACATTTACACTCTATTTGTGCACTTCACTGAAGCTGCAGTGATCAATTCCTGATAACCCCACAGCCCACAGTCAGTCTTAACACCCCAACTGTCAAACAACCAAGCAATGCCCTCCCTTATGCCACAACAGTTCAATCCCCTGTTCACAACAGACCACCACCGGACCCTACAGTGAAGAAACATGAACTCACACTGTAGGTATTTTAAAATTCATATTAATTTTACTCTCAAGTCTCTAGCGCAGTCTCCAAAACGGTTTTGACCCTTCAGGTTTCCTGACCACAACATTATGCTATTCTCATTTCCCCACACACTATATTCCCACCAGAATGAAGCTCCTTCTCTTCACTGTTGCTGTCATTTAATACTAGAAGAATAGCAGAAGCTGCAAACTGTCACATTTCAAGCTCATAGATCAGTTACAAAACATCCAGCCCAACTCTGAAGGCCACTCAACATCCTATCCAATGGGCACCAGAGGTTCCTTCCCCAATGGTAAAGTGGCTGCAGCCTAATGCTGATCACACAATATCAAGGTTAGGAATGAATGGAGCTTGAAAGCCACTCCAACATACACATTAATGACATGAAAATGGACAACTTCACCCTTCGTTACAAAGGATTTTCATTACAAACAAATTATACTGGACATCATCATTGGCTACAATATATACATATATATATATATATATATATATATATATATATATATAAAACATACATCTATTTTAGGAAGTTGGTTCTGATTTCATCTTCAGCCCATTAATTATTATTATTATTATTATTCTGACAGGCATAAAAATTCTTTTTATATTACTAACAGTGACAAATATACAATCCAGAACCCTTCTTGTACTAATTCAACATGAAGGCAGTGGAATATATTGGGAAAATTCATAACAAATGGCAGAAATATGCAGCCACACTCACCATCCCCTCCAGTTTATAAACTCATTTCACACTATTAAAAACTAATAACAAAATTTATCCTAAAAATAAAAGGGGGGAGGAAGAAAATGACATGTTTGTCTGCACACCAAAATGTAGGTTAAAATCCTACCAAATGCTGATAAAACATGATACAGTAGCCTGGAGATGGGTGGGCAGTGGGCTGCAGCACCACAGTAACTGTTACAGACAGGAAGGGTTAGAAGTGCAGCTGTTGTGTTCTTCTATCAAACTGCTATGCTGAAACATTTCAAGCCTGTAACCTTCCTAATCTGAATGTCACTGAAATTTGTTTTCCTTTGAACTTTACATATACCTTCCCCCTTCTCAGAAATTTTCCTTCCCCCTTCTCATTGCTGCCCTGTGATAGAAACGCGAGACTGTATTTAAGAATCCAGCGTCACAGCATAATTTTTCATTATTTTGTACCAGCCTCTGAAGCTACAACTGTCAGACCACACTGGTGTTAATGCCCTTGGTAAGTGGTATTTATCACAATGTGCCATTATCACCATTCCATCCTGCTGTCCCCATTAGCCTTGCAGTTCAGTGTGATGTTCCACTAAGAAAGCAGAACAACACATTACCCTCAGTAGAAGGATACTGTTTTATAGATCAAGTTCAAATGACACACTGACCAATTCTCTTCCCCTGCAGAACAGCTGACAGTGTTCATCTACAAAGCTGTTAAATATAAACAAATGCAAGTTCAGTCAGCACAACTACACACCTCACTTTTTCTCTAATCCTGCTACAATTTTCAGCTGTAAACAACCAGATTCAGGAAGGCAATTAAACAATATGTAATTCAGTAGTTATGTACAGTACAAATTCTGTAAACATGTGATCCATTGTTATCTGTTACAATTCAAATAATTTACTATTGTTAGCGTGATTCATCCAGCAGTCATGGCTACCATGTGAAAAAGAGTTCCAATATGCACTGCACAAAAGGCAGGTGGAATCCTGAATGTACAACAAAGCAAAGAATTTATGCTTCTGCCAAAATAACACATACATCTTTCAACCCACAATAAGTAATTTTCATAATATAATTAATAAAATTGCAGGTCACAAAATATATCGGTACAATACAGTCAAACACAACTTGTTTAATCCTTAACCTGCCAACGATGACTATAGTCGCTCAGCCATTTAATGTTATTAAATGGCAACTGAAATTTAATCCGGTAGCCTAAGGTTTAATGTTTTTATTAATAAGATGTTCTTACATTGCTTCATTCAATGACATGTTTCGGCTCTAGCTATGAACCATCTTCAGGTTGATCACTTATTTCTTTGCAAAGCAAACCACACAATTAGCAATGCTATGTTATTGTTATCGACCAGATTTTGTGTAACATATAAATTAAATTAAAAATTGATCCCACTGTGTAACAGTATTGAAATAATTTAGTGGAAATTAAAATGTTATTACATACAAAATATAAACTTGCAGGGAATCACAATCACAGAGGGTGGTGGGGGTACCGAAATTAAGAAAATTGTTTTCTATGTAAATAACATCTTATTAATAAAAACATTTAAAAAGTTGTGTTTGACTGCATTTATCGATACTTGTGATCCTATCAACACAACAGGGATGTCTCACATGAAAGTTGCAGGTATTTATATGAATCCCACACACTAACATTAACCTGTTGTGTCCACTTTTCCCTGCATTTACTCACCCCAATAACAACGGTGCACTGTTCAAACAATAAAGGCTCTCAGTATGTAACTTTGTCCATAGAAACATAATCATCAACTCACTTTACATGTCAATCTATGAAGACTCCTCAACCCATATGCTCTATTATATCTGATGCTCTCACATCATCAAGTATTTTCATTATGGTCTGCTGGGGTGTGCACCATGTAGTTGTAGTAGAGTCCAGCTGAAATGCGATGGCACATGGTGATGCACAGGAGGGGAAGTGAAGGGGGAAACTGGCGAATGTAGTGGGCAGCCAGTACTCTTCACACTACCTCGGAACATGTTATATCCAGCATTACTACCGCTGATGTGCATGCCTTGGCTGCTAACAGTCGACTGAACTGATGCCCCCGCCGATTTTTATGGACTGGTCCATTTCGCTGAAAGATGAAATCTGGTTTCTGTACATGTGCCATCATATTTCAAACGCAGTCTACCTGTATTCTGCAATAACCTGCTGCCTGCATCATATCAGTATGAAACACTGGAACAAATATATCCCACTGCATGGGGTCACATTCCGAATGCCACTGGTTGATCACACATGAATATCCTACACACACATTCATGACAGTACATAATGAGATAGCTTGTTCGGAGCAAAGACATCTTTTCGTGACAAGAATGGAAAGGTATATTGCAATACTGATTTCATATACTTTCCAAATACTTTTCTTGCAATTATGTCTCACAAATTTGTTACCGATGGGGCTAATCAATAAAGCAGGATTTCATAAACAACACAAAGTCATACATTACACATTCCTTGAGTGTTCAACATACAGGATATCAACAAATATTGCAAAAAACCTGTTACAGACAACAACAAGGTACATATATTATATCCTGCACCAATCTTCTTATGACAAAACAACATGGCCTCATCTAAATGAAACTTCACAACCTTAGGTCACTTCTTCACAGATGATGCAAACTTCTATAATAATTAAACACTGCCCTCCAGTGAAATTGAATATGCACGTTCTGTCAGCCAACAATCTTCTATCTTCACACACTAGCAGTGCTGACAGAGATGTTTCGCTGTTTTGTTATTGCAAACCTTCTACAATATGCATAAAACTACACAACTCAATTATCATGGTGGGGTAGCTTTGTAGTGAATTCCTCTGTACAGCAGCCCTCAACTTGCCACAAACCAACAATTTTCCATGCAACACAGACTGCAACTCACTGTTCTGGAACTTCACAGGCAACCAGGTCAAGGTATCCCATTACAGGCCAGGACAGACCCTTTGGTTTCCAGGAGGTTGAGGATTCCAGGATTTCTAGACATTCGGCATATGAAGGTGGTAAGGTTGTCAGCAACACACACCAGCCGCTTTAGCCCCCACAAGATATCCCTGGTACTCATTTTTGTTAAGAGGCCAAAACAACATCAGGACCATAGTGCAGTCGGAAGGATTATGTCAATAAAAGAACCACCGACCCAATCGGTAATCGAACCCGCGACCTATCAGATTGTAAAGCAGAGTGTCGACCGACTGCATCACCGCGTACCACCATCACAGACAGCTTGTCACATCATCACACTGATACAGCTTACCACCACCCACACTGTATCCAATTTAATTCTTCCAGTTTTAGAAAATAAAACTCTAAAGCAAGGATTCAAACAAAAAGTCAACACAAAACATCAAACTTAACAAGTTCCACTTCATGCCACACACTTTACTCTGAGAACTTGGCTTGATTTCCTTCTTCCTCTTTATGTTTACTGCTACTACAGTTGCCATGCTGCTGTTGCTTCACATTCTATTTCTTCCCCTCAGCATCATGAATACTACATCTTGTAAAAGTTGGTTCAGCAACTCAACAGACTGTTAATGATTTGATTACTGGAATGGTGACTGGTAATATTTTGTGAATTGCAGTCAGGGCAGGAGCCACTGTGCTAAAGGAAATGGCCATGGAAACTACTTATAATGCCAGCAGCAGCAAACTCTCCTGTATTGGTGGTTAAACCAACGAACTGGCTGGTTTTTTCCACAACAAACCATATCACTCAGACAGAAGACTGCTTGGATTGCCATGTAATATGCCATAGCATACTGAGCTGCTGTGGTATAGAGTGCGGGGATAAGTGCTGCTTTAATTGAAGCTATAAATGGATGTTTATTAAATGCCTAAACCAAAGCTTGTTAGGAGAGCTCGTGTAATGGTTTTTGGGCTGGCATCAAGACAGTTTTAAATGCTGACATCAGCAATTAATGGTAACCAGTCAACACTGTGCGTTCATTGACTAAGCACTTACATAAAGTTGTGCTATTAGCTGACGAGCGAAATCTGCCACAGCAGTACGCCATTCCCTCTCAGTTATCTAAAGCAACACAAACTACACATTTGCAATAGACCACTGTATCTAAGGAGGCCGACTGTTTACAAGGTCCACACATTCCAACTCCTGCCCTTTCACTTGCACTAACTGGCCCATAGACTTGGCAGTATACATTCAATCCGCTCCACTTGTAAGCTAACAGCACTCTAGGTGGCAATATTTTATCAGACTTCCAGGAGGACAATTCTTCTAGTTCTGCTGCATCTCTAATGAGCTGAGGCATTAGCAATAAAAAGAGATAATAGATGTACCACCAATTTTCTACTGAAACAACCACTGTGTTAAGACTACAAACCTTACTCAATTTCCCCAAGTTCAGCACACAAGCACTCAATGTAGATACATAGTCCTGCCATAAGTTCTGTTACAACTTTCGTGTTGTCAAAGGTGGAGACAATGAGGTGGGAAGGTTGTAATAATGGCTGTTTTTGGACTACTGTCTCTTCAGGTACTTGTGCCAAGGCAGTTTGCTCGAGTTTGTCACAGTGTCAACATGGATTGCGGTATCAAGGAAAAAATGTGGCTCTAATTACCCTTCACAACTGCGGAAAATCCCATTCTCAAATTTTCAAACCCTTAAAACCATTGAAAATTTCATGAATGTTCATCTATCTGGCAATTAAACATTATGAGGAACTGTGGAGGGTTGAAGACAGGGCTCAGTCAGGTACCTGAAAAGTGCGAGGGCTGAAGCCGCTATAAAAACAGTATGGGAAGGGATTTGCTGAAAACCGCTCTGGAAACAGATCATGTCCCGAAAGCTTTACATATCGACCAAATCAAGCCATGCCTCATCAGGGACAATCTACAAATCAAAGCGCACCTCAGCTCAAAGGAACACTTCCTTACTCCTGCTTTGATGGAGATCCAATGGACAAGAGCAGAGCATCTCCTCCAGTGGCACGTTGAGAACGGGCACGAAAACATCTTCTTCACAGACGATAAAATCCTCACAATTGAGGAGCAGTATAACAACCAGAACAACAAGATTTATGCTCAAACGTCCCTTGAGGTGAGTTCTGAGTGTACAGGGAGCCCATCACACTTCCTTCCTCATAGTACGGTGTCCCATCAGGGGGTAACAACTCTTCATTTCTGCAAGAAAGGGGTAAAACTGGTGCCTGAGTGTATCGAGGATATGCTACAAGGAGTTGTGAAACCTCTTAACACGACTGTCTTCAATGGTCAGCAATGGGTCTTCCCTCAGGGAGTCCAGACCTCAACCCCCTGGACTGTAAACTGTGGGCAACATGTTTTGAAGAACAAGGCCTACCAAAAGCATCACAACAACCTGGACAGCCTGAAGAGATCCCTCGTTAAGGCAGAAACAGAGATCCCCCTGGAGACAGTGAGTGCGGCAACAGCAGAGTGGCCGGAGTGTTCCAAGTCTTGCATTGAGGCATAGGGCGGCCATTTTGAGTGACATTATTATAAATGAAAATTTAAAAACTATTGCAAATAAATTATTTGGTTCGAAAAGTGGATGTTTTGTTTCATTTTCATTAGGTTACATTGTACTTGTAACAGAACTTATGGCAAGACTATGTAAGTTTAGAACTATAAATATACAGACAATAACACTCACCTGTGCAACATCAGCAGCATACGCTAGCCATTGCCCAGCAGCACCATGCAACCAGCTAATGGCTTAAAGGCAACTGTCGTGGAATCCAACAGCATTGTGTTAGAATTACATTGAGAAGAGTGCTAGGCATGATGAGAGTGGTCCTGGACCTCAATCTGTTCTCGCAGACACTGTTTAACCATTCCTTCAGCCAAGACATCACATAGATAGTCCTGAGAGCACAACACATTGTCCAGTGCCAGGCCATTGGCACAGTTATTCCTCTATACAACCATGCAACCAGACATGACACCATATGTGCATTTCCTGCTAAAGGCACACGAGGAAACAGAAGTACCTCACACTCCTGAACCTCAATACAATGATCCACATCATCTTATCTGCAATAGCATTATGCACCACCACAGCAGAGTCCGCAACTGCCTCCAAATACCTTATGAATCTTCCCTTACAACATCTAAATTACCAGCCAATTATTCAAGTGGTTCCACGGTACCCAAATTGGTTTCTCAGAAATAATGCTCCAGTTTACAGGTACTTCTGATTTCATGAAATCTGGTCTGAGTAAATTCTTTACTCAAATGACAAATGAATTTCCTCCATCCACATCTTGGTCTAGAAAACAGATATTTTTAAACTCATTTAGGGCTAGATTCCTTTCATGCCAATTCAAACTTTCTCCAACAAACATGTTTAGCTGCCAAGTGAAAGACACTTTGTTCATTCTTATCTTTGGTTATCAGTTATTTTTTAGCTCATTTGGGTCCACTTTCACTTCAGCACACTTCCAAAGTTCATCTAACATCCACACATTGTTTTTCTTTTTGCACAGGGAGAGGCAATTTTTAGTCAAAATTTTGGCTGTGAAACAGTTATTCTTTAACATATCTGGTGGTCATTTCTCTTCACCCCTCTTACAGTTTCCTATATAAAATATCTTGATCTGCACTGCTGTCCAGTGACAGACTGTATATACACCAAAACACTTGGATAGCAGAATTTATTGTTTAACACATTTGCATTTAGATCCTCTTTACTAATTTCCAAACTTTTTTGTGTATCCTTCTTCCAACAGCTAGGCAGAGTGTTCATAAATGTTCAAAAGAAGCAACAGGGCTTTGAATCATTACAGGTAAAATATTTCTTCCTTTGTACAAAACCACCTTCCACTGCTGTATGCCAGGCAAACAGTACACTTTAATCTTTGGCAGGTAACAAGTCATCTTTGAAGTTTACTTCAACTTCTCTACCCCAACACCACAATTTCTCTAAAATCTCTTTGTTGCCTTTCTCTGCTGCTCTGTCCCAGGCAGTTAGTCCATAAAAACCTTTGGACAGCAGCAGGTCATCTTTGAGGTTTACTTGCACTTCTCTACCCCAATCCCACATTTTCTCTAAAATCTCTTTCTCGCCATTGAATGCTGCTATGTCCCAGGCAGTTAGTCCATCCCTACCTTTAGCTAGCAAAAGGTCATCTTTGAGATTTACTTGCACTTCTCTACCCCAACACCATAGTCTCTCTAAAATTTCTTTCTTGCCTTCCTCTGCTGCTCTATACCAGGCATCTAGTCCATCACTACCTTTGGATAGCAACAGGTCATCTTTGAGGTTTACTTGCACTTCTTTACCCCAACCCCACAGTTTTTCTAAAATCTCTTTTCTGCCTCTCTCTGCTGCTCTGTCCCAAGCAGTTAGTCCATAATAACCTTTGGCTAGCAACAGGTCATCTTTGAGGTTTACTCGCACTTTTCTACCCCAAACCCACATTTTCTCTAAAATCTCTTTCTCGCCATTGAATGCTGCTATGTCCCAGGCAGTTAGTCCATCCCTGCCTTTGGCTAGCAACAGGTCATCTTTGAGGTTTACTTGCACTTCTCTACCCCAACACCACAGTCTCTCTAAAATATCTTTTTTGCCATTCTCTGCTGCTCTGTACCAGGCAGTTAGTCCATTCTTACCTTTGGATAGCAAAAGGTCATCTTTGAGGTTTACTTGTACTTCCCTACCCCAACACCACAATTTCTCTAAAATCTCTTTCTTGCCATTCCATGCTGCATTGTCCCAGGCAGTTAGTCCATCAAAACCTTTTGCTAGCAACAGGTCATCTTTGAGGTTTACTTGCACTTCTTCACCCCAACTCCACAGTTTCTCTAAAATCCCTTTTTTGCCTTTCTCTGCTGCTCTGTCCCAGGCAGTTAGTCCATAATTACCTTTGGCTAGCAACAGGTCATCTTTGAGGTTTACTTGCACTTCTCTACTCCAACACCACAGTTTCTCTAAAATCTCTATTTCGCCATTGCATGCTGCTATGTCCCAGGCAGTTAGTCCATAATTACCTTTGGTTAGCAACAGGTCATCTCTGAGGTTTACTTGCACTTCTCTGCCCCAACCCCACAGGTTCTCTAAAATCTCTTTCTTGCAATTCCATGCTGCATTGTCCCAGGCAGTTAGTCCATCCCTACCATTGGCTAGTAACAGGTCATCTTTGAGGTTTATTTGCATTTCTCTACCCCAACCCCACAATGTCTCTAAAATCTCTTTCTTGCCATTCCACGCTGCATTGTCCCAGGCAGTTAGTCCATCAAAACCTTTGGCTAGCAACAGGACATCTTTGAGATTTACTGTCACTTCTGTACCCCAAGCCCACATTTTCTCTAAAATCTCTTTTTTGCCATTGAATGCTGCTATGTCCCAGGCAGTTAGTCCTTTCCTACCTTTGGACAACAACAGGTCATCTCTGAGGTTTACTTGCACTTCTTTACCCCAAATCCACAGTGTCTCTATTGTCTTTATGTGGCCACTCATTGCTGCCAGATGCCATGAATTTTCTCCATAACTGTCTTTGTATAGCAGCAGTTTCTTTATTATGTCTGAATTTTCAGTGACTTTCAGGCTCTTAAAAATGAAGTCAATTATATGAGCACTGCCTTCTGCTGCTGCCTGGTGTAATACTGTTTTAAGTTTTTCTCTTGTAAACTTTTTTCTTTTAATTTTAAATAATGTGTATGATTGTTTTACTTTCCATATTTTGTATATCTGCTTTCCATATTGTTTTATCACTTTTGATTTTTCAGGGTGTACCAGTAATTCATTCAGAAAGAATCTAATCACTTCATAATCTGCCTGCAGCAAAATTTTGAATAAAATATTCAGTACTTCTAACAGAAAATGTTTTTCCTTGGTCAACTCTTTTACCAGAAAATTTGCAACATAATACTCAGCCAAAGTGTGGTGGATGAAGTGAGGTTTATCATCAACATATTTTACCATTCCAATCCTAGAAATTGCTTCAGGTGCAAGCATGTCAGATTTTTCAAGTTTTAAAACAGTATACTTCAGCTCAGGAAACAGTACTTCCAAAGCCAATTTTTGATGATTTTTGGTGACACTAATGTCATCCAGAATAATATCAGTGTGTTGTTCTTCAGTGATTTCTTCTTTGGAATTGAAAATATTTATTTTGACTTTAATGAGTTTCCTATATAAATCCACAATACACAGTTGTTTAGGTAACTCAGGCTCAGATTTCTGTGATAAACAATAAGTTTTAACTTCTTTCTCAAAAGCCTCTGCCAGCATTCGTGTCTGTAATGGGATGCCAGTTAATTCTTTCCCTTTATCACTAATTGATTGTGCTAGTATATCAATTAGTGCTCTAGCATAAGTTTCCAACTGTTGCTGATTCCCTTCTTGAAGTTTTGAATGCTGATGCCAGTATTTTGTTAAATACCCAACCTGATTGTCCTCAGAGAATGGTTCTAAAGTGTAACAGAGCCGCTGTAGACTATCTTCCAACTTCTCTCTCAGGTGCGGCCGAATGGTGACCCACAACTGCTCTATCCAAGGCTGCTTTAGAGGATTTAAATCTTGCAGTAAATTGAGAACAGTCTTTTTATACTTGGGACTGATTTCCTCTAAACCATCAAACATCAGTACCACCTTTGTTGCTTCCTCAAACCCCTGACAGCACTGTTTAAACAGTTCCTTCTCGAATGGATAGCGAAATTTTAATAACTTTTCACACAAAAACTCAATAGTTCCTATCTTCTGCTTCACTTGAGCCCCAAGTACATCTGCATGGTCATTTAAATTAATTCTCACCACCCAGTAGGCCGGGAATTTATGTTTGATTTGCTTAGACAGATGGGTCAGTACAGTGGTTTTACCCATCCCTGCAATATCAGCAATCAGCATCACTTTCTGGCACTGTGCTTGCTTCAAGAATTCATCTAAATTCTCTGGAGGGTAGGGAAGTGGATTTTGTGTATCAATATATTCACGAAGTGCCCTTAAACTCCCTTGTGACTGCTGCCAAATGAGCCTTCCTGATTTGTTTTTCAGTAGCCAATGCACATTCCTTTCTGGATTATACTGACAGCATTTTCGGAATTCTCGTTCATTAGTAGCCACTAAATCAGAGAATTGTTTTTCAAAAATATCCTCTTTAATAACTACTTGGTGATTAATAGTTCTAGGAATATAGTAATGTTCAATGCAACCATCAGGAGTAGATTTCACCAAAGGTTTACCAATCTCCAGTGTTTTTTTCTCTAGTAAATCAGCAAGGGGTAAACGCTTTGTTACTGGTGACTCAGCAGATATGAGTTCGTTTAAAGAAACTGAACTGCCTTGGAAACAGACTGCATTTTTCAGAAGTTCATTTTGTGAATCTGGGGTTAAATCTCTCCAAGTGTATTCTCTGTCATTCATTACTTTGGCCTGGTATTTCTTTAACTTATTGTGAAGTGACTGAGCTACCTCAGGAACAGCAATGAAAATAATCCTTCTATTTCCTCTGAAACTGTTAATAGTAGTCCAGAGGTGTGTTTCGCTTTTGTCATATTCAGACGAACATTCAATAATAAGTGTTGGACATGTGACTGACTGAAATGCTTGATAAATATTCTTTGCTTTCTCGTGATTCTTAAACTGTTCAGCTGATACAAAGATATAACCACTGTTCATATCTGATATAGTCAGCTCCTTTCTTCTTATAAGTTGATAGAGATTCAATATAGTCAGTTGTGGCAAATGGCTTGACAGTATCTGGATAGTTTGACAATTTAGTATATCATCATTCAATAAACACTCATCATTTAACCAAATTTTGGACTGCTCATATTCATCCATTTTCTCCAGTAGTTTATTCAAGTGCTGAATTTGATGCCTGGCCTTACATTGAAGAGCGTTTTCTGTAAACTGCCTTAGATCTTCTTGTGTGTGTTGCTCATAGAAGTTGAATAATTCTGGTGCTTGTTGTGTGAGTAGGCATTTGTCTTTTTCTCCACTGTAACATGCCAGCAGGTGAGGCAAACGGACAATCAGTTCTGAAGGCCAAGCAGACTCTTCATAAACAGTGAATACCCGTTCAATAATTGAGTCCATCCCTTTTTTCTCATGGTACTGAGATACTATTTTACCAAAGTCTGACTTTGTTTGCTCATCTGACTCTGTATAAGGATTGCACTCATTCTCATAACAAACTTGCATGGCTAGATGGGTTAGCTCATGCGCTAAAGTGCCCAGTAATTCAGACTCTTGTTTGGCACCAATATAAATACGGCCTTCTCTGTAGTTACAGGACCCTTTAGTTCCAGAAGATTGTGTGGGGTCTAAATCAATAATGGAGTTTCTGTTAAAATCAAAGATGATTTCAGTCACCTTAGACTGCTCTACCACTTTTAGGATGGTTGAAATTTCTGGTATGGCATCCAGCTGTTTGTATAGTTCCCGTATAATGCCAAAATTCTTTTTGTTCTCTTGTCCAATTGCCAGCCTTGACTTAGACAGCAGGTAAATAATATGAGAGTCATCCTGTTTTCTAAAGTATTTTAACTTAGCTTGTTTTAATCTGCATTTCTGTTCGCTGGTTAATCCCACTATCACTAGTGACGGCTCTTCATTTTTGCCAGTACATAACCCTTCAGACTGTAACAGTGCACAAAGCTCATACTGACCTGCTTTAAGAGCAGTCATCAGTGCAGACTGATTGCTAGGGTCATAGGCCCGTTTTAATCGTGGATGAATTTTAATGAATGCTTTCACCACAGTCTGCGAACCATCTTTGATGGCTTGATGGAAACTTCGCCTATCTTCAACTTGCTTCAACAATGCAGCTGTATTTTCACTCATTTCTATGTCATCTAAATCAATTTCATCAGGAAAAGGAGAGTCTGCTTCAAGCAATACACACACATTTTCATAATTCTCTTTATCCCATGCCAATTTTATGGCAGTCACCTGTTCATTTCCTTGTCTATGACACTGAATATCAGCACCACAGCAAATTAAGAATTGCAGCATCTCAGGTCTTCCTTTCTCAGCAGCAATTAGTAAGGGATTGTCACCAAGACTATTCCTTAATGCTAACAGTTTTTTTTCTTTATTGGACAGAAAATGCTCTTCCGACAGACTGGTTATAGGCAAGTTCAACAATGCAGATAAGCTGTGTGGGCCCGCATACTCAGCGGCAATCTCTAAAGTTCTTCTTCCTTCTCCATTTTGATGTGCTAAATCCCAATTGACCAGCAGTAAAAACCTTAGTGATAGATTATCATCATCCCTGGCAGCATAGTCTATTAAACGCCAGGTATCAATTTCCTGCTTCACATCAAAACTCACATTTAGTAAATCCAATGCACCTCCATTAAACTGACCACCGATACCTAGGTTTATGGCGTTCAATAGCAGTGGCAGTTGAAAACTCCCTTGCTTGGACAGCTCAAGAGTGAGTTCATCTTCAGTGCTGAACAAACTGACTGAATTCATCAGTAATGGAGTGAAAGGACACTGGCCTGTTTGTTTAAAAAAGACTAAATATTCTGCAGAATGCATTAAGTGCCACTGGATAATCACAGGCTTTTGTTTATCAAGAATTTCTGCCAGACATTCTAAAGCTTTACTGGGGAATTCACTGCAATCAGCAACCTCTATCACAATAAAAAACCAATGACTGGCCTGATTGAAGAGTGCATAGAATTCTGCTTGCTGCATAAAATCCAAGGCAGCACTCACTGTTGGACTGTTTCTTATCCTTAATATCTTAAAGTCAGCATCTTCTTTCTTACCAGCAATGGCAGACAATGTGTTCTTATCGGATAGGTTACACTCTTTTAAATAGCGACCATCTATTGCTTGACAGGTTTTCCCTTCAGAAGGTTTGTTGGGTACTGATGCCTTACGTAGTATTGGAACAAAATGGCACAACCCTTCATTTAAAATATGAATCACCTGAGGATCATTGTAGCAGCTGGCATTTTCATCCACTGATTTTGACCCTGAACTATCTATCAGCTGATGACAGATAAGATTTTGACCACCTGCATGAAATTTCTCAATTAAATGTAGTTTTATCCCATATATATGACAAAGCATACGCCCTTCAATCTCTGGTCTCCCCCACATAGCAGCACCTAAGTTTAAAACATCTCGTTCTGCTGCAGTTAACTGAATATGTACCAGATAACTTGCAAAATCAGTGTATTCATTCCCACCACCTGATGAACAAATTCCTGCAGCAGCAGCATCTTCAATTGCTTTGCTCAATGTTATACCAGTTTGGCTATCATAAACTGAATTCTGGTTACCTTCGGCATAGTCATGCAAAGCTCCTCTTAATGATTTCACATTAAATGGTCTACCAGGAATACATAACTGGTTCATTCCCTGAGCCACTGAGTCAAAAAAGCAGTCTCCTCCCCCTGCAGAATCTCCTATTATAAAACCTTTAGGAATTACAAATGCACCTTGGGAGTTCAATTGAGTATTTTCTTCTGTCATTGTTCAAAACATTAATATCAGCACATCTGGTAAGCAGGCAAACAATTATCTCCAATTCTGATGGCAATGACACTTTTTAATTCCAACCACTTCTCTATATTTAGCATCAAATACTTACACAAACAGCCAGAAAGTCTGGAAAAACCTTCTACCATATTTTCATATGGATGGTGGTGTACATTTCTCACAAACCTCCACAGCACATGATGTACTTTCTGTGAAGAGTTCCTACTTGCAAATGATCAATCCAATATCTGACTTCCTGGCAGCTCCAGTGCTGTACGTACAGGTGCACATTCTTACTGGATCTGTTCAAACAGATAAGCAGCATGCACACAAATTGTACTCAAGTAGAAAGTTGCTTACGCATTAATGTAATATCAAGCTGCTACCTACAATGACATTCTGTCAAGCATTCTGGTTTTCCGTACATTATCTTATCTGACAATTCATCCTGAATTACTGTCTTTCCTATACAAGTTTAGTTCTGGCTATTACTTCCTGCACAGCTTGCATGTAACAGTCCAACATAAATTGAAAACATTCAATATACAATATAATTTTACATTAACCACACCAAAACACTGTTTGCACAATTTTTATTAAATCCACTAATACAAACATAAACTTTATATCGCAGTTTGTATGTATTTTAGTTAGCTTATAAGTGTGTACAGTATATTGTATTGTAATTTATTTTGAAGTTGTATTTGTAAATTTGTAATTATTTGTGTCTACTTCCTTAATTTGAATTTGTGTTTTAAATTTCTACCATTATCTTAATTATTCTAGATTACCTATCTTAGTGACAGGCTCTCTGTTACATGGAGCCAAATTACTTATTCTTTGACTGTTCTTATGTCCATTGGATGAACTCCTGTATGTGGATTTTGGAATACTATTAATGAATAAAGAAATAAATAATAAAATCAATAGAGGTGTCCACATGAACGCCATAAAGGCACAAGGGGGATTGAAGGTATAGCTCCACCCATTCTTAACTTCAGCACTACATAATGCAATGTTAATTAAAAGTACAGTTAGGTTACACTCTTTTAAATGTCGACCATTTATTGCTTGATTTATTTTTGCTTCAAAAGCACTTTCATTCCTCTCTGGCCCTTGTTCTAGACGACCTGGTTTTGCCAAGAATAGAGACACTTGCTGCGGACTGGCTGCAACTGACTTAACAAGGTGCAATGCTAATCCATTCACTGGGTTGTTCTGTGACTGAACACCCTCTAAAAGGGATAAATGTGCTTGTTTCTGTAATTCTGTTTATGAAGCATGAAATAACAAACACTACATTGCTTGCATTCTGTGTGACAAAACAACAACCTTTGATTATGTGAGTCATGAGGTTCTGTTGTCTAAATTGGAACTGCACAGGATGACAGGAACAGTCTTAAATTGGTTTAGGTCTTGCTTACATGACAGAAAACAGCGAGTGTCCTTAGACTGCACAGCGACCGATTGCTTTCAGTCAGACTGGGAGTCAATAAAGTGTGGAGTTCCTCAAGGTTCTGTTCTGGGCCCAAAGCTGTTCAATATATGTGTATAAATCATCTCCCAAAAATTATGGATAAACTCTCACACACCATATTGCACGCCGATGACATTAATATTATAGTAACATATACTGACTATAATGACTTACATAAAACAGTAAATGTAACTCTATAACTCATTTCTGAATGGTTTCAAATAAACCAGCTTGTATTGAATAAGAATAAAACATTTGCAATTAACTCTACATGGGCTAAAACTCCACCTCTCACCCTAAATGTAATACTTGACAATCAAAATCTTACTCTTACAGAATCAGCTAATTTCTTGGGTACACATTTAGATACAAATTTATCACGGACACTCCATGGAAAAATTATTGAAGAAACTGGGTGTAGCATGCAATCTGATGAGGAATTTATATTATTGTCTGGTTCTGCACTCACTAAAGACAGTTTATTTTGCACATATTCAGTCATTGTTGCAATTTGAAATAATTTTTTGGAGCTCCATTACAAACCTAAACAAGGCACTTATAAAACAAAAGAGAAAAATGAGAGTGAAGTTGGATTAATACAAATGACATCTTGTAGACAGAAATTTAAGAAATTACAAATAGTAACACTAACAAGGGTGTATATCCTTGAAACAGTGATGTTCGGCGTTAAAAATCCTGACAAGTATCAAACTCATATTTCAAATCACAACAGAGATATGGGACAAATAACTGACTTCATCTACAATCAGTAAGAATATCTTCAGTCCAAAAGGGTGTCTACTATTCCTCAATAAGGGTATTTAACCATTTGACGCCTAACGGCCACTATATGGGTCATACTGCACAGATGCTGCATTTTATATATTTATTCAACAAATATACATACTGAATATTTTAAACATGCTGCATAATCTTCGTTTTTTCCTCTTCAAAATGCCGTTTATTTCATAATGCTACCTTT